>Ga0137463_1000298_pt1 | contig 18426 bp, 10 predicted proteins | sample EasRivERMGT800_2_FD_102333 | JGI IMG/M metagenome (GOLD analysis project Ga0137463, IMG submission 102333) | Soil microbial communities from meander-bound floodplain in the East River, Colorado, USA - East River MetaG ERMGT800_2 | ecosystem: Environmental > Terrestrial > Soil > Floodplain ...
AACAACCTGACAGAAGGGCTCACGATTGCATTAGCTGCTTCGTTTGCGCTGAGCGTTTCGTTCGGCTCGATCGGCCGCCCGCTGTGCCAAATGTTCGGCATGGCGTTTTCTGGCTTCGGTCCGTCGATGCTGTCGGCCCTCGGGCGTGTTCGTAAACACCATGAAGAGCTGATAGTCGTGTCGAATCAGGGTTAAGGCCGTTTCTGAGCACGGAGCACGCAAAAACGCATCCAATGCATTTTGAAGTGCATCGGGGAGAATTCGGCCTTCAAAGATGGACTTCAGCCGCACGACCATCGCCCGATAATCACAGGCACCGAATTGGTCTTCAAAGGTTGGGAGATTATGGCCGGCCATTGTCACGCCTGAAACTTCCGACTGTATTTTGCCTTCGCATCGCTACTGCCTCTTTACTCTACCGCCCCCAGCTGCGTGGGTTAATCCCAATCCCTGCAGTAGGACTGTAACTTCCGAACAACGCGACAATGGGCCGTCAGTGCGATTCGCCAGTCGCGGGCCGACGGTCCGTTTGCGTCGGCAGCAATCGACCTGCCTTTGCAGCCTGTTCATTCGTCAGAACATTTCGTAGCGTCCTCGCAAACAACGAGGACGGGTTGTCGTAGATGTCTGAATGGAGCTTGTCCCACAGCGGGACAGTAACCTTCCTGGCTTCACTGGCGAGATCGTAGATCTGAGGCACGTTGCCGTCTTCAACCCGATACATTTCAAATCTCTTCCGTGCAGTTTCAACTTGATCGAGCAGCCGCTCGATATCGCCCCGTCCCGCAAGTTCCAGCTTCCTGATTTGGGCCTCGGTCAACTGACAAGCCCGTTCGACGGCCGCAATTTTCACTCGCACGATCGCAGCCGCGCTGAGACGCGCATCGTCGCCCTTCGTCCTCGGTCCAAAAACGAGTTGGTCGAAGCAATCATCGGCAAGTCGAATTTGGGTTCTCTCGTCATCAGGTTCGCCGCCGCCTGATTCAGGGGCAACCGGGACCAATTCGATTCGAGACGTCCCAATTCTGACGACACGGCCCAACCGTTTCTTTTCAATTTCGGCCGGATCGTTCAGGATAAATGTCCTGCCGCCGGGTAAGCTCAGCACAGGCGTGCCGCCCCGCGCCTCCAGCGAAACGATCGAAGAGACGAGAGCGATCGGCGCGAATCGAAGAATCAACAGGCTCAGTTGGCGAGCAGTCTTCATGCCACATTCCATCGCAGCCTCGTTATCACCATACCAAGCGTGATCAGTCCTGCAAACTTGGCGGAAGTCTATCAGTGGCCTGACGGCATGTGAATGCCAAACACGACGACACGGTCAATCACTTGGCATTCGGATCGCACTTTCGCCCGGTCGAAAGGATTTGACCAATTTCAGGGCGCGACTCAAAGGCATTTCGGGTCGCGCGGTTTCGGAACTACAGCTTCCGTCCCGCAATACTTACACCGAAACACGCAAACGCCCTTTTCGGCGTGATTGGTTTTTTCTGCGTCAATTCGCAAGGCGAAGATCCGACCACAGTGGAGACATCGCCTGAGAAATCCGATTTCGTCCGGTTGCGGCGGAAGGATTCGCAGAATCATTCGCAGTCTCCTGAAAGAGGGTCTCCCGAATCATACCCCATCAAGCCGCCAGCGCAAACAAAGAGGTTTGCCACCCATTTCGAGGCGATGCCGCCGTCCGATTTTCCGTAAAGCATTTCGCTGAAATGCGTTGTATGATTAGTCGATGCCTCGCGACTCCATATAAATGGGTGGCACCTCTCAGCGCGAGAGAGGGGGCGTGGAAAGTAGTTAGGAGACATCAGAACAGACGGGAGACCTGGCGGTCGGGCGGATGACAGGGTCAGGAGACCCTGCCATAACACGCGCTAACCTGCGATCACGCGATTGTCGCCTTTCGCTCCGCGAAAGAGGCGTTCGATAATGGGGGGTGGACTTCGGTCCACACGTTACGACATTGCGGCACGCCACGATGTCGCGGGTGGACTGAAGTCCACCCTACAAGACAATTGCGTTCTTTCGCGAAGCGAAAGACGACTAGGCGACAATATCGTTCGCGACGACGCCACCCAGATCGGTGAGGCGAATCGCGCGGCCGCTGTATTGATACGTGAGCTTTTCGTGGTCGAGCCCCAAGAGGTGCAGCATCGTCGCGTGCAGGTCGTTGATGTGCATTCTCTTGTCGACGGCTGCGATGCCGTGCTCGTCGGTCGCACCGTGGCGGTAGCCCCCTTTGACCCCGCCTCCGGCCATCCACATCGAAAAGCCGGCGGCGTTGTGGTCGCGCCCGTCGCTGTTCTGGGCGCCCGGGGTGCGGCCGAATTCGCCTCCCCAGACCACCAGCGTATCCTTCAGCATGTCGCGCTGTTTGAGGTCGGTCAGTAACGCAGCGATCGGTTTATCGATCGAGTGACAATTCGTCGTCAGCTTGGCTTTCAAATCGTTGTGCTGATCCCAGCCGCCGACACCGATTTCGATAAACCGCACACCCGCTTCTGCAAAGCGCCGGGCGAGCAGGCACTGCTTGCCGAAGTTGGCCGTTCCCTTGACCCCGATCCCGTACATTTTCTGCGTCGCTTCAGTTTCACCCGCCAGGTCCATGACCTGCGGAATCGCCCCTTCCATGCGGAAGGCAAGTTCGTACGACTCGATCACCCCTTCGAGACCGGGGTTCACTTTGTCTTTTTCGAGCCGCTCGCGATTGAGGCTCGCCAAGAGGTCGAGTTGCTTGCGCTGCAACTCTTCCGACAGTTTGGGGTTTTCAATGTTGGCGATGGCCCCCTTGCGGCGGCCGTTGTCTTCAATCTTCGTCCCCTGGTAAGCGGCCGGCAGGAACGCGCTGGCGTAGTTCTGGGCCCCGCCTCCCTGAGGGTTGAGGGTAATGAACCCGGGGAGTTCGGCGTTTTCGGTTCCCAGGCCGTAGAGGGTCCAGGCTCCCATCGACGGACGGACAAACCGGAAACTGCCGGTGTGCATCATCAACTGCGCGTTGGCGTGCGCCGGCAGGTCGGTGTACATGCTGTTGAGGAAGCACATATCGTCGGCATGTTCGGCCAGAGTCGGGAGCGTCTCGGGGAACCACAATCCGCTTTTCCCGTGCTGCGTGAACTTGAAGGGGGACTTGAGCAGCTTGCGACCCTTGCCTCCCTTGCCCGAAACCTCCTTGCCGTTGTCGGTCAGCAATTGGGGTTTGTAGTCGAACGTGTCAACGTGCGAGGGGGCTCCCGCCATGAACATGAAGATCACCCGCTTGGCGCGGGGCTTGAAGTGCGGAGGTTTGGCCGCCAGGACGTTCGTGGAATCGATGCTGGGAGCCGCAGCGGTTGCCGCCCGCGTGCACAGATCGGCCAGCGCCAGAAACCCGAACCCGCACGAGGCGGTTTTGAGGATGTCACGGCGGGAAACAAACCGATTGAAGAAGCTGTTCATGGTTGAACCTGCGATCTGCTAGTAGACATATCGAAATTCGCCCGAACCAAACAGGATCTGGCAGACGCTGGCCCACGAGACGAGTTGGGCGGCGGCCCCCTTCTGACCCGCCGTTTCCACGGACTTCCGGTACTGATCCACGTAATCGATGATCTGCTGCTTCTCCTGCGAACTGGGGAGCCGCCCCAGGACGATCCGGTACAACAGCTCGACGCGCTGAGCGGCAGACAGCCCTTTGGGCTCCAGGATCCGCCTGGCGAGCAGCTCGGATTGTTTCAGCACAAACGTGTTATTCATCAGGAACAGCGCCTGGGTCGCGACCGTCGTGACGTCGCGCTTCCCCGTGATGAGACTCGGGTCGGCGGCGTCGAAGACCTGCAACATTTCGGGAACGTTGCCGCGCATCGCTGGCAAGTAGACGCTGCGATGGTTTGTCGGCTTCCTGAGATCGCCCAGCCCCCGGTCCCCTTTCGTCTGCCCATTCGGGAGCTCCATCACGGGTGAACCCTCGGGGCGCTCCAGATCGAGTTCACCGCTGGCGGCCAGCATCGCATCGCGAATCTCTTCGGCTTCGAGCCGGCGCCGCTCCATCCGCCACAGGTATTTGTTCGACGGATCGATCGCGTAGTCGTCGGCATTGTGTTCGCTGCTCAACTGGTACGACCGGGTGAGGACAATCGAGCGGATCAATTTCTTGATCGACCATTTGTGCTCGTTCACAAACTGCAGGGCGAGATAGTCGAGCAGCTCGGGATGCGTCGGCTCATCGCCGAGGGCGCCGAAATTGTCGGTGGAGGGAACCAGCGCCTGACCAAACAGGTGCAGCCAGACGCGGTTGACCATGACCCGCGCCGTCAACGGGTTTTCGCGAGCCGCGATCCAGTGAGCCAGTTCCAGCCGGCCACTGTGCTTGGGATTGATATTCCCCTGCGGCGTCTTGAGAACTGTCAGCACCCCCCGGGGAACCTCTTCACCTTTCTCCTTGAGTTCGCCGCGGATCAGCAATTTCGAATTGCCGGGCTCTCCTTCGCGAACGCCCATCGCAAAATCACCGACCGGGGTCTCGGCGGCCTCGAGCTGCTCCATACGTTTGACCAGCTTCTTGCGCTCGTCGCGGAATTTCTTCATGTCGGCCGGCTGCATGGCGACGGGGGAGGCCGGTTTGCCTGGCTTGCCGGCACCCTTCTTTCTCGGGGGCTGAGCCGCCTTCAGGGCCCCGCGCTGTTCCTTCTTCAACTCTCCGAGCTGGGCCTCGAGCTTGGCCATCTCTTCCTGCCGGGCCTTCTGTTCGCTCGTGAGTTCGGTCGCCGCTTTGTATTTGCCGCTGGGGGAGAGCGCCAGCAGGTCTTTGTCGGTCGCGCTCTTGCGGCCGGCCTTCACTCCATCCAGCGTTTCGGTGCTGTGGAAGATCCCCGCAATCGCATAATAGTCAGAGGTCGGGATGGGGTCGTACTTGTGGTCGTGGCAACGGGCGCAGGCGACCGTCATCCCCAGGAAAGCCCGGCCGGTGACGTCGATCTGGTCGTCGATCACGTCGTAGCGGAACTGTTCGGCGTCCTTCGTATTGACTCCCTTGGTCCCGATCGCCAGGAAGCCGGTCGCGACCAGCAGGCGGTCGTGGTCGGCCGAATTCTTCGGCTGGAGCAGGTCGCCGGCAATCTGTTCGACGATGAACTTGTCGTACGGCTCATCGGCGTTGAAGGCGTCGATCACGTAGTCGCGGTAGCGCCAGGCGTAGCGGTAGGGAATGTTACGTTCCTTGCCGGTCGATTCGCCGAAGCGGACGACGTCGAGCCAGTGCCGTCCCCAGCGTTCGCCAAACCGTGGTGATGCCAGCAGGCGATCGACCACCGTCGCCAGCGCGCCGGCCGATTTGTCGTTGATGAAGGCGTCGATTTCCTCGGGGGTCGGCGGCAGGCCGGTGAGGTCGAAGGTCACGCGGCGAATCAGGGTTGTCTGATCGGCATCGGCAACCGGCGTCACTTTTTCCTTCTCGCGGGCTGCCTGCAGATATCGGTCGATCTCATTCACCTGCCACGAAGTGTCGTGCACTTTCGGCGCAGTGCCGGCTTTCGGCCGCTGAAACGCCCAGTACTTGCGGGCCTCGTTGAGGTCGATTTTGCCTTTCGATTTGGCTGCCTTGCCCGAACGGGGGTCCGGGGCGCCCATTTCCACCCAGCGGACGAGTTCATCGATCAGCTCTTCCGGAAGTTGTTCCTTGGGGGGCATCTCCAGCCCCTGATACCGGATCGCTTCGATCAGCGGGCTCTCTTCAGGATTGCCGGGGATCAGCACCAGCCCTGACTGGCCCCCCTTGCGCAGCCCCTCGCGCGTGTCGAGGACGAAACTCCCTTTGGCCTTCTTGACGTCCCCCGAATGGCATTCGTAGCAGTGCTTGACGAGGATCGGCCGGATTTTCTTCTCGAAGAACTCCGAACCTTCCTTGCTCGGATGCTGATCGGCCGCATTGGGAGCCGACAACGCAGCCGCGGCCAGGATGACCACCGGAACGAGAGGAAACAGGGCGCCGCGAACCCATGCCATGAGACGGTTAATCCTCGTGAAAAATCGCCGAAACCATTGCCCTGACCCGGCTTACTGAACCTTCCGCCGGAGACCGTCGTGACGCTCTCATACACTATTCTTACCTCTTAACCCTCCAACCGGCAATATGATTCGGTCGAAGATGACAAATCTGACGGCCCCGGAAAAAATCGCTGCTGACTGGCGAGTCCTGCGGCCCAAAAGGTTGCACAAAGGCGACAGCAGTTCGCAGGAAGCCGGCGCCGTTCCCTCGCCGTCTCCCAGAGGGCAATGGTATCTACACAGGTCAAAACGCGCGTCGCAGAAATTGATTCCTTCCCCCTCGATGGGGGAAGGTTAGGATGGGGGTGGGAGTCCCGGCGCGCCGGGACTCGCCCCCCCCACTCCGGCCCTCCCCCACAAAGGGGGGAGGGAGACATTGTTATTTCGCTCAGAACTGAGATGTGTAGATACCATTGCCCAGAGGGTGAGGGAACAGATGGCTCAGCGGGTGCCGCCCGGCCCGATCGCGTCGTTGAAAGTTGGCATTCCCATGCGGTTCTGCTTGCCATTTCGGGGCGGCAGCAGACAATGTGAGGTGTCGCGTCAACCACAATCTCACCGCTAACAGGCCGTTGAAAAAGGGGACTGTCCCTCTCCTGCCACTCGTGTTTCCCGACAAATCGATATCGCCGACAGGGACTGTCCCCTTTTTCAGCACGCTCTAACTATGCCCTTCAACCTGTTCCAACTGCTCGAGCGCCGTTTCGGAGACTCGGGATTTTCCCGCCGGGACCTGCTGCGGTCGTCGCTGGCAGCGGGTGCGGGGCTGCTGCTCTCGAACACTGTCGCGTCGGGATCGACGCGGGCCGCCGGAAAACGCGTGATCGTCGTCGGCGCCGGGCTGGGTGGAATGAGCGCCGCCTACGAGCTGCACAGCGCCGGCTACGAAGTGCTCGTGATCGAAGCCCGTGAACGATTCGGCGGCCGGGTCCACACGCTGACCAGGTTCATCAAGGATAAAACCGTCGAGGCGGGGGGCGAAATGATCGGCGCCAATCATCCCGTCTGGGCGGCTTATGCCCATCGGCTCGGGATCAAATTCAGCGAGATCGCGTACGACAAAGATTCGGAAGCGCCGATCATGCTGGGAAAGGAACGGTTAAATCCCGGCGCGGCCCGCCGGCTGTGGCAGGAAATGAAAGAGACGCTGAGCCGGATCAACGACGACGCGGCGAAAATCACCGACCCCTATCGTCCCTGGAAGAGCGACGGCGCCGCGGCGCTCGATCGCCGGTCAACCGCCGACTGGATCGCCGGTCTCAAGGTTTCGGACCCGTGCCGCGAGGCCATTTCCATTCAATTGACGGCGGTCAACGGCGTCATTCCCGCCTGGCAGAGCTATCTCGCGAATCTCGCGATGGTGAAGGGGGGTGGCCTCGAGAATTACTGGACTCAGACCGACACCTATCACTGCATTGAAGGAAATCAGCAGCTTGCGGAAGAGCTGGCCGACGACCTGGGACCCGACAAAACCATCCTGGGAATGGCCGTCAAAGCGGTCAAGGTCGAAGAGGCCGGCGTCGCCGTGACGCTGGCCGACGGGCGCGTGCTGACAGCCGACGACGTCGTGCTGGCCGTCCCGGCGAGTACCTGGAATCGGATCGCGTTCGATCCGCCACTGCCGGTCGATCTCGCGCCGCAGATGGGAACGAACACGAAGTTTCTGCTGGCGGTGCAGAGCCGATTCTGGGAGCGGGAGAAGCTCTCCCCCCGCAGCCTCACCGACGGTCCGATCAATCTCACCTGGGAAGATACGAACGGCCAGCCGGGCAATGTGGGAGCGTGCCTGACTGCGTATGCCGGCGGTCCGATGGCCGATCAGGCCATGGCCTGGTCGGTCGAAGAGCGACAGGAACGGTACCTCGACGTGCTCGAACAGTTGTATCCCGGGATCAGCCGGCAGCTTGTGACGTCGCAATTCGTCAACTGGCACAACGACCCGCTGGCGCGCGGCAGCTACTCGTTTCCGGCGCCGGGGCAGGTGATGACGATCGGCCCGATTCTTGAGCAGGGGCTGGTGCGGCTGCACTTCGCCGGCGAGCATTGCTGCCCGGCGTTCGTCGGTTATATGGAAGGCGCGCTGCAATCCGGCGTGCGCCTCGCGCGCCGTCTGGCCGAACGGGATGGCATCGCCAAGCCGGCGTGAGCGTGCGGCCGATCACGGTTCTCGGCCACGCGCATCCGTCACGCGCGGGTGGCCCAGCCGTCCCGCAGAGCGGCTGGGTTCCGGCGAGCTCGAAAAGAGAATAGCCACAGATAGACACGGATGAACACAGATGTCTCGAAGATGGTTTGGTTTTATCCGTGTTCATCTGTGTCCATCTGTGGCTCATTGATTTTTTTTCCGGCAGGAGTTCTGAAGGGTGCTTGCGCTTTCATACCGGTCTTCTCGATTCGCCGGCAACGTGCGACCGCGTGAGGCGATGCTGTGGCAGTGATGGTATTTGATCCCGGATGGCGCCGAATCTTGTCGCTGCGCGACCCGGCCGGTGCCCCAGGGCACACGGCCGGGCCACCCTCCAACTTTGCTCGATCGGCGCTGAGCGGATGCAGGCGACCCCGCGACTTGCATTCCCGGATTCTCCTGATCAGGATAAACGTTCATTCATGCGTCGTGGTCCTTACCGGAGCAATTTGATGCGAGGCGCTGTTGCCGCGAGCGTGGTCTTCCTGTTGGCAGCCGTCACGACCGCCGGCGAAAACTGGCCGAATTTTCACGGTCCGACCAATAACAACATCAGCGATGCCCGCGACCTGCCCCTCACCTGGAGCGAAACCGAAAACGTCGTCTGGAAGACGCCGATTCACGACAGCGGCTGGTCTTCCCCGGTCATCTGGGGCAACCAGATCTGGCTGACCACGGCCACTGACGACGGCAAACAATCGTTCGCCCTGTGCATCGACCGCCAGACCGGTCAGATCGTCCGCGACCTGAAGCTGTTCGACAACGCCGAGCCCGAAGATACACGCAAGTTCAACAGCTTCGCCTCGCCGACGCCGGCGATCGAAGAGGGGCGGGTTTACATTCACTTCGGAAGTTACGGCACGGCTTGCCTCGACACGGCAACCGCCAAAGTCGTATGGACGCGGCGCGATCTCCCCTGCCAGCATTATCGTGGACCGGGATCGTCGCCGATTCTGTTCGAGAACCTGATGATCGTGCACTACGACGGCTTCGACTATCAGTACGTCGTCGCCCTCGACAAGGCCACGGGCCATACCGTCTGGAAGACCGATCGCAAGGTCGATTACGGGACCGACAACGGCGATACGATGAAGGCCTTCTCGACCCCGCTGGTCATCACTGTGGCCGGTCGCCAGGAACTGATCAGCACGACGTCGAAGGCGGTGCTGGCCTACGACCCGCGCACCGGCGAAGAAATCTGGCGCGTGCGGTTCGATAACTTCTCGGCCGCCGCGCGCCCCATCCTGGGAGACGGGCTCCTGTATATCAACACAGGCTTTCCCAAGGGGGAATTGATGGCGGTCCGCCCCGACGGCGTCGGCGATGTGACCGCGTCACATATCGTCTGGCACGCCCGCAAGAGCCTGCCGTCGATGCCGTCGTCGCTGCTCATCGGCGATGCGATCTACAGCATCGATGATACAGGCGTGGCCAGTTGCCTGGATGCGAAAACCGGTACACCGATCTGGACCGAACGGATCGGCGGCGCCTACTCGGCCTCGCCGATTTACGCCGACGGCCGCATTTACTGTTTTGCTTACGACGGAAAGTCGCCGGTGTTCGCGCCCGAGCAGAAATTCCGGCTGCTGGCCGAGAACCGCCTGGCAGACGGGTTTCGCGCCTCACCGGCGATTGCCGGCAAGGCGCTCTATCTGCGGACGGAAAAGAATCTGTATCGGATCGAAAAAGCAAACTGAGCACGCGGGTCGGCGTGGGATTTACCAACCGCGCGAGGAGCAGCGATATGAACAGCCGTCGTTTCGCGCCCCTGCGTTGTTGCTGGTGCGTGATGGGTTACCTGCTGCTGGCCAGCATCCCGTGCAGCGCTCCGACCGCCAAAGCCGACGACTCGGATCGCGAAGCTCTCTGGCAGCGAATCGAGAAGTACACCGCGCCGCCGGCCGAGTTCGCCGGCCAGTTCGGCACTTATCGTTCGCCCCTCAAGTTAGCCGACGGCACGCCTGTAAGAACAGTCGACGACTGGAACCGCCGCCGAGCGCAAATCCTCGAAATTTGGCACCGGCGCCTCGGTCCCTGGCCTCCGCTGGTCGAACGTCCGACGGTCACTCGGGTGGAATCGGTTGAGCGCGACGGGTTTGTCGAGCACAAGGTGCAGGTGCAGATTTCCGGCGATGGCAAACTCGTCGACGGCTATCTGCTGATTCCACGCGGAGCCGGTCCGTTTCCGGCGGTCTTCGTCCCGTTCTACGAACCGCTCACGAGCATCGGCCGGGGAGCGAAGGGGCAGGGGACTCACGACTACGGGCTGCAACTGGTCCGCCGCGGGTTTGTGACGCTCTCGATCGGCACCCCCGGCGCGCTGGAAAGCATCGGGCCCGACACGCGGCAGGCTCTTGTGCAAACAGGGATCGAGCAGCGCCGTCAGCCGCTGACGATCCTGGCCTATGTCGCGGCCTGCTGCCACACCGCATTGGCACAGCAACCGGAAGTTGACCCCGCGCGGATTGGCATCATCGGCCTCTCGTACGGCGGGAAGTGGTCGATGTTCGCCTCGTGCCTCTACGACAAATTCGCCTGCGCGGTCTGGTCGGACCCGGGCATCGTATTCAATGAATCCAATGCCAACGTCAACTACTGGGAGCCGTGGTACCTGGGCTATGACCCGGCGGTGAAGCGCAAGCCCGGCGTGCCGTCGGCCGAGAATCCGCGAACCGGGCTCTACAAAGAACTCGTGGCGGGGGGCGATGATCTCGTCGATCTGCCTACGCTGATGGCGCCTCGTCCGGTGCTTGTCTCGGGAGGGACCGAGGACCCGCCGCGCAACTGGACCCCCCTCAACCATCTGATCGCCGTCAACGAACTGCTGGGACAGAAGCAGCGCGTCGCTATGACCGCGCGGCCCTCTCACGTGCCGACTCCCGAGGCGCTGGAACTGGAATTGGCCTTTCTCGAATACTGGCTCAAGGCAAACCCCGGCCGACTCAAGGCCGACGTCGGCGGAAATGCCGGTGCAGCACCCTTGGCGACGGCCGCCTTCCCGCGACAGATGGAAGAGCTGGGGCGCGGCCTGGTGGCGCTTCGCCAGGCTGACGGTTCCGTATTCCTCAGTTGGCGCTGGCTGGGAACCGAGCTCGAGTCGGTGGCATTCAATCTGTATCGATCAACGGCAGGCGGCGAGGCGATTCGACTGAACGCCGAGCCTCTTACCGGAGGGACAAACTTTGTCGATCGCAGCGCCCCGGCCGGGCAGCCGTTGGCATATTCGGTGCGTACCGTGATCGCCGACCGGGAGCAAGTTGCCAGTACACCATTCACGCTGGCCGGCGATGCGCCTGCCAGGCCGTATCTCTCTGTTCCACTGCAAACACCCGGGGGCTATTCGCCGAACGACGCATCCGTGGGAGATCTCGATGGAGATGGGGAGTACGAAATCGTCGTGCATCAGGTCGGCCGCGGGCGCGACAATTCCCAGGCCGGGACGACCACCGAGCCGATCCTCGAAGCCTACAAGCTCGACGGCAAGTTGCTCTGGCGCATCAACCTCGGACGGAACATTCGCGAGGGAGCCCATTACACCCAGTTCCTGGTTTACGATCTCGATGGGGACGGAAAAGCCGAAGTCGCCTGCAAGACCGCCGACGGCACAATCGACGGCGCCGGACAGACAATTGGGAGCGCAACGGCCGACTATCGCAACGCGCGAGGGTACGTCCTCGACGGGCCCGAATTCCTGACAGTCTTCAACGGACTCACCGGAGCCGCGCTGGCGACTGTGGATTACATCCCGCCGCGCGGCGTGGTCGCCAGTTGGGGGGACGACTACGGCAACCGGGTCGATCGGTTCCTGGCCTGCATCGCCTATCTCGACGGCAAGAGGCCCAGCCTCGTTTTTTGCCGGGGTTACTATACGCGGACGGTGCTCGCGGCCTGGAACTGGCGGGATGGAAAACTTTCGCGGGTGTGGACTTTTGACAGTGACGATGGAACTCCGGGGAACCGGGCCTACCGGGGCCAGGGAAATCACAATCTCAGTGTGGGGGACGTGGATGGCGACGGCAAAGACGAAATCGTCTATGGCTCGTGCGTGATCGATGATGACGGCCGCGGGCTGTACTCGACTGGCTTCGGTCACGGCGACGCGATGCATCTGGCCGACATCGATCCCGATCGGCCGGGGCTGGAAGTCTTCAAGGCCAACGGCGACGGTCCCAACGCCGAGGGGATTCAACTGCGCGATGTCGCCGGCAAATCGATCTGGGGAGTTCGATCGACGGGACGGGGTGGGGTGGGGCGCGCTCTGGCGCTCGACATTGACCCGCGGCACCGCGGCCTGGAAATGTGGGGCAAGGGGGAAGGGGTGGGCGGGCTCTATAACGTGAAGGGCGAGCGGTTTTCAGAGGCCGCCCCGCGCTCGTGCAACATGGGGATCTGGTGGGACGGCGATCTGTTGCGCGAACTGCTTGACGGCGTGACGATCAATAAGTGGGATTACGAAAACGGGCGCGAGGCGCGTTTGTTCTCGGGAGCCGACTTCCAGTGCGCATCGAACAACGGTTCGAAGGCCAACCCATGCCTGTGCGCCGACATCCTGGGGGACTGGCGGGAAGAACTGATCGCCCGCACCAGCGACAACCGGGAACTGCGCATCTTTTCCACGACGATTCCCAGCGAGCACCGCCTGCGGACATTGATGCACGACCCGGTCTATCGGCTCGGCATCGCCTGGCAGAACGTCGGCTCAACCAGCCGGCGCACCCCGGGTTTTATCTCGGATCGGGAATGGCCGCACCGCCGCAACCGATGATCGTCACGCGGTCTGCCGCGACTGCAAAAACGGCAAAGTAACGGCACCGGCCTGAGATCAGAGTTCGGCCCTTGCGTACTGGCGACGGCGCAACTAGCCTGTCGGTGCACGAGCGCTCTCAATTCTTTTCCGGATCTTTTTCGGGCATCGATCATGCACGAGCACCTGACGATCATCAGCGGACGCGCCCACCCCAAGCTGGCGGCCGAAATTGCCGCTTACCTCGGGATCGACCTGGGTCGGGTCGATATTGTGAACTTTCCGGACGGCGAAATCGGGATCAAGCTCGAGCAGAACATCCGCGGCCGCGACGTTTTTATCGTGCAGCCGACCTGCCCCCCGGTCAACGAAAATCTGATGGAACTCTTGATCCTGATCGACGCCTGCAAACGTGCCAGCGCCGACCGGATCACGACAGTCATCCCCTATTTCGGCTACGCGCGCCAGGACCGCAAAGACGCAGGGCGCGTACCAATCACCGCCAAGCTGGTGGCCAATCTGATCGTCGAGGCGGGAGCCGATCGAGTGCTGGCGATGGATCTGCACGCGGCGCAGATTCAGGGCTTTTTCGACGTGCCGGTCGATCACCTGTATGCCGCGCCAATTCTCGACGAATATTTTGTGGGACTCAATCTGCCACGCGACCAGGTGGTCGTCATCAGCCCCGACGAAGGGAGCATCAAGCGCACATTGCACCACCAGGAACGCCTGGGAGGAACGCTCTGCATCGTCGACAAGCGCCGTTCGAGCGCCACGGAAACGAAGCAGGCCAACCTGATCGGGGGTCCGATCAAGGGCAAGATCGCATTCCTGTTTGACGACATGATTACCACCGCCGGGTCAATCGTGGGGGCAGCCAATGTTGTTCACGAGCACGAGGCCAGCCGGATTTACATCGGGGCCACGCATCCCGTGTTCTGCGGGAAGGCGACGGGGCTCCTGCGCGAAGCGCCGGTCGACGAAGTGGTCGTCACGAACAGCATTCCACTGTCGGAAAAGCAGATGTTCCCCAACCTGCGCGTCGTCAGCGTGGCACCGCTCCTGGGCGAGGCGATCAAGCGCATTCACCGCAACGAGTCGGTGAGCTACCTGTTCGACTGACCGGCCCGTCTCTCGCAGTTTTCCACCGATCGCTGTCCGACGCAGCTCAGCCCTTGCCACCCTTGCCGGCCGGTTTTGCGGCGGGCTTGGCAGCAGCCGCAGCAGGTTTGGCTCCGGCAGCAGGCTTGGCACCTGCCGCAGGCTTGGCGCCTGCCGCCGGAGCGGCTCCCGCGGCGGGAGCGGCGACGGCTCCTTCTTCAGCCTCTTCCTTGGCCTTCTTCTTCTTCTTGGAAACGATTTTCACGACGCGGGTCTTGGGGAGCCCCAGCGCGCTGCGCCCGGCGATCCACGTTTCGTCGTGTTTCATCTGGTCGACTCGCTCTTCGCGCTTCAGTACATTCCGCGAACGCGCCAGCCGCCCCTTCCGCCGTAAACTCTTGTCGATCGCCACGCCCATGTCTCCTGCTGAAACGTTTTATGCAACTTCAGGTTGCGCCAACGGACCGGCCGTAACGCGAGAACCCGAGTGTCTTCCTTCGTGGGGGCCATAGTTTAGGCGAAGGACTACGGGAAAATCAACCGCTGCCGGCTCGGAAACGTGAATCCTCGCTCCGGCAGCCCATTGCCATGCCGCAACCCCGGAGATCGGGTCGGATCCGCAGGCGACACTGACTGGTCATTTGACTGTTGAGTCCCACGGCCGCAAACTGCTGAACATGCCGCCGGTCTCTGAAATCATCGTTGTCGGGTCGATCAACGCCGACCTGGTCATCAAGGGCCCGAAACTCCCGGCACCCGGGGAAACGATCCTCGGGGGGGAATTCTATCAGGCCGCCGGCGGCAAAGGGGCGAATCAGGCGGTCGCAGCCGCACGCCTGGCGCTGGCACCCGTCACCTTCGTCGGGGCTCTGGGAGAGGACGCGCTCGGGCGGGATGCCCTGCGGGGTTTTCAGTCGGAAAACCTGATTTGCGATTATTTGAGGAGCGTCCCGCAGTCCCCAACCGGCGTCGCGCTGATCCTCGTCGATGCGAACGGACAAAACCTGATCAGCGTCGCTTCCGGGGCGAATTCCCGGCTGGCGCCTGGCGATCTCGACGCGGTGTGCCGCACGGCGTTTCCGGCGGCACGTATCTTTCTGACTTCACTCGAGATTCCGCTGGAAACGGTCGCCAGCGGTCTCAAGCGAGCCAAACAGGCGGGCTTGCTGACGGTGCTGAATCCGGCCCCCGCCTCGCGCGAGGTCCTCGATGCCGACATCCTGAACTGGGTCGACGTGCTCACGCCGAACGCAGGCGAAGCCGCATTGCTTGCCGAAACCGGGTTAGCAACGCCGGGTGAAACCGAGAGCGCTGCGGCGATTCGCGCAGCGCGCGAATTGCAGGAGCGCGGTTGCCGGCAGGTCATCGTCACACTCGGTGCCGACGGCTGCGTCGTCGTTGGTTCCGCAGTGACGCAGATCGCTCCCTGCCGGGTAGCCGCCGTAGATGCGACGGCGGCAGGGGACGCCTTCAACGGCGCTTTGGCCGTCGCATTGGCGGAAGGGCGGACGCTCGTCGAGGCGGCCACGTGGGCCAACGCGGCCGCTGCGCTCAGCGTCACCCGCCGCGGCGCCCAGCCGTCGCTCCCCACGCGACGCGAGCTCGACGAATTTCTCGCACGCAACCGGTAAAACGTGTTTCGCGATTGCAGTGCCCGCAAGGGCCGACCCAGCGAGCCGTGGGATTTATTCCCACGGGATCGGGTGATCTGCGAGTTGGGAACCCGATTGGAGATGGAACGCCGGGAAATGTAGGGGGGATTTCAATCGCCCTTTTTCGACGCTTCGTGTGGACTGAAGTCCTCCCTACAAAATCTCGCCCACGCGAACCGAAAGACTTTTGCTCCAAAGTTTGATTTGGTGCCGATCCCGAAGGGATCAACCCAGCGAGCCGTGGGATTTATTCCCACGGGATCGGGTGAGGTGCGAGTTGGGCCTCGGATCGCGAGTAGACTCTGCCGTCGCCTGGCCCCCATGCGAACCGAAAGACTTTTGTTCCAAAGTTTGATTTGGTGCCGATCCCGAAGGGATCAACCCTTCGGCTCGCTGCATCGATCCCTGCGGAATCATCCCGTTCTCCATCCCGAATTCCGAACCCCGGCGCGCCGGGACTTAGCAGTTCCGCACTCCGCATTTCGCCGCCCCTGGCGGCGGTCCATTGATTTCATTCGCCGTGATGCATTAACTTCCGTGAAGCGACCGTTTCACGTCAGGAAGGATCGAGCAACGTATGGGGCAGCAGTTTATTTTCTCGATGGAGGCGCTCACCCGCCTCTACGAAGAGAAGGCAGTTCTTTCGGATATCTGGCTCTCGTTTTATCCGGGAGCCAAGATCGGCGTCCTGGGCAACAACGGCTCGGGGAAAAGCACCCTCTTGCGCATCATGGCGGGTGAAGACCGCGACTTCATGGGGCAGGCGGAGCCGGCCAAGGGGATCACGATCGGCTATTTTCCGCAGGAGCCGCGACTTGACCCGGACCACACGGTTGACCAGTGCATTCAGGATGCAGTCACCCCATCGCGGGCGATTCTCGACCGCTACAACGACCTCAACATGAAGCTGGGAGAGGATCTCTCTCCCGAAGACATGGAAGCGGTGCTCGACGAACAGTCCCGCGTGCAGGACAAAATCGACGCCGGTAACCTGTGGGAGCTCGACCGCGAGCTCGAGATCGCGATGGATGCGATGCGTCTGCCCCCCGGTGAGGCCGTCGTGAATTCCCTTTCAGGCGGCGAGAAACGGCGGGTCGCGCTGTGCCAATTGCTGCTCAAGCGCCCCGACATGCTGCTGCTCGACGAACCCACGAACCATCTCGACGCCGAGTCGGTCGCCTGGCTCGAACGGTTTCTGCACGACTTTGCGGGAACGGTCGTCGCCGTCACGCACGATCGCTACTTCCTCGACAACGTCGCCGGGTGGATCCTGGAACTCGACCGCGGCCGGGGCTATCCCTTTGAAGGAAACTACTCGAGCTGGCTCGAACAGAAGCAGGCGCGGCTGGCGATCGAAGAGAAGCAGGAGTCCAAGCGCCAGAAGACCCTCAAACGGGAGCTCGAATGGGTGCGGATGGCCCCCAAGGCGCGGGCGGTCAAGAGCAAGGCCCGGCTCGAGCGTTACGAGCAACTCGTGTCGCAGCAGTACGACGCCCGCGAGGATGCCGCCGACATCCAGATCCCCTCCGGTCCGCCGCTGGGTGATCTGGTGGTGAAAGCCGACGGCATTTCCAAGGCGTACGGCGACAACCTGCTGTTCGAAAATATGACCTTCAGTCTGCCGCGCGGGGGGATCGTGGGAGTCATCGGGCCCAACGGCGCCGGCAAGACGACCCTCTTTCGAATGATCATGGGGCAGGAAAAACCGGACAGCGGGACGTTGCGCGTCGGCGAGACCGTCCTGCTCTCGTACGTCGATCAGTCGCGCGACGCGCTCGATCCCAAGAAATCGGTTTACCAGGAAATCTCGGGCGGCCTCGATATTCTCGATGTCGGCAAGACGCGAATTCACGCCCGCAGCTACGTGGGACGTTTCAATTTCAAGGGTCCCGATCAGCAGAAGCTCGTCGGCCAGCTCTCCGGTGGTGAACGCAACCGCGTGCATCTGGCCAAGATGCTCCGTTCGGGGGGCAATCTGATGTTGCTCGACGAACCGACGAATGACCTGGATGTCGAAACCCTGCGGTCGCTCGAGGAGGGACTCGAAAGTTTCGGCGGATGCGCCGTCGTGATCAGCCACGATCGGTGGTTCCTCGATCGGCTGGCGACGCACATTCTGGCGTTCGAAGGGGACAGCCAGGTCTACTGGTGCGAAGGGAACTACCAGGTCTACGAGGCCAACTACCATCAACGGATGGGAGCCGCCGCCGACCGTCCGCATCGCGTGCGCTACAAGCACCCCTTCACGCGGTAGATGTCAGTCGCCCCAGCGAGCCGCGGGGCTTTATGCCCGCGGGATCGGGTGGTGTGCGAGTTGGGAACCGATTTGGGCGCCGACTTCCACAGTCGCTCGCGCCGCCCGCAAACCGAAAGACTCTTGGTCTACAGTTTGATTCGGTGCCGACACCGAGGGGATAAACCCCTCGGCTCGCTGGAGCAGCTCCTCACAGCGTTCGGGCCCCTCCTGCCGCGCGCAGATCCTTCGCATCTTAAGCATCGCGATTCGCCGGCTTTTCCCGATGTTTCTGATCAGTGCGATCGGTGCAAGGGCGCTTCATTTTGCGCCTGAAGCATCGCGGACTGGCAATCTGTGCCGGTCTTGCGGGTCTTTCCGGTGTGTTAAGGGCTGTCGCCACAAGAACTTTCGTTCAGAGCGGCAGCACTGCACCAGCCGATACTGTCGATCAGAGTGGCTCTTCCCGGATGCGCTCACATTCCGGGTT
>Ga0137463_1000299_pt1 | contig 18348 bp, 16 predicted proteins | sample EasRivERMGT800_2_FD_102333 | JGI IMG/M metagenome (GOLD analysis project Ga0137463, IMG submission 102333) | Soil microbial communities from meander-bound floodplain in the East River, Colorado, USA - East River MetaG ERMGT800_2 | ecosystem: Environmental > Terrestrial > Soil > Floodplain ...
TCGCCGAACATGCGCTCCTGCAGCACCTCGGAGAAGCCGATGATCGCGTTGAGCGGCGTGCGCAGCTCGTGCGACATGTTCGCGAGGAACTCGGACTTGTGCTGGTTCGCGACCTGCAGTTCGCGGCTCTTGTCCTGGATTTCGTTGAAGAGCCTTACGTTCTCGATGGCGATGACGGCCTGGTCCGCGAACGTCTGCAGCAGCTCGATCTGCTTGCTGGAGAAGGGATAGACTTGCACCCGCCGCACGACAATGACGCCGATGGACGCGCCCTCGCGCAGCAACGGCGTTGCCAGGAGCGTGCGGGTTCCGGTTTTTCTCTGCATTTCCCGGCTTCCGGGGAACTCGCTCTCCACGGCCGTCACCATGTCCGGGATCAGAATGCTCTGCCGGTCCATCACCACTCGTCCGCCGATCGAGCTGCGGTCGAGCGGCAGGATCGAGTCCTGCAGAGTAGGGAGCGGGCCGTACTCGGCCACGACCCGGAGAGACTCGCCCTCGACCAGGAGGATCACCGAGTCGTTGGCGCCGCAGACGCGCGCGGCGTTCTCGGCAACCGCGCGCAATACCGGCCGTATGTCCGTGGGCGAGCTGGAGATCACCCGCAGGATCTCGGCTGTCGCCGTTTGCTGTTCCAGCGATTCGGTCAGGTCGCGGGTGCGCTCCTCGACCTTGCGTTCAAGCCCTGCGTACGATTCCTTGAGATCGACGACCATCTTGTTGAACTGCTCGGAGAGCGCTTCCAGCTCGTCGCCGGTGTGCACCTCGATGCGCTGCTCGAGTTGTCCCGCGCCGATGCGCGCCGCGCCCGCCTGGATCGCGCGGATCGGCTCGACCATGCGCCGCGCGAGATACACGCTCGCGAGCATCGAGAGCACCAGCCCGGCGAGCAGCAACAGTCCGATGCGCAGGACGGACGCGTAGAGCGGCGCGAAGGCCTCGGCGAGCGGCAGCTCGACGAACACCGTCCAGTTGAGCGTCGGCATGCGCGCATGCGCGGTCAGCACTTCTTCGCCCTTCAAGTCGCGCGCGATCGGCGCATCCGCGCCCTCGCCGCGGGTGAGCGCGGCGACCTGCGCGAGCCGCGACAGGTCGGTTTTCTGCAGCACCAGGCTGATGTCCGGATGGGCGATCAGCGTGCCCGCGGAGTTCACCACGTAGGCCAGACCCGCCTTGCCGATCTGGATGCGCGAGACGACCTCCCACACGAACTTGAGATTGACCTCGGCGACGGTGACGCCGCCGCCGGCGCCCCCGGCGGGACGGGCGATCGTCATGTACGGCTCGGTCTCCTTGCGGAAGTACACCGGGCTGAACCAGGTCTTGCCCCCCTTGGCTTCGAGGAACCGGGCGTCGCCGGCGTAGTCGGTTCCGGCCCCTACGACGTCCATGGCGAGGCGCGACACGCGCAGCTGCTCGCGTCCGGAAGCGTCGATCCACGCCACCTCGGTGATCGCGGGCGCCTGGCGCAGCAGCTTCAGGTACTCGTAGCGGCGCTGCTCGGCCGGATTGGCTCCGGCCCCGACTTGCGGCAGCGCGGTCCAGCCGAGCTGGTGCTCGATGTCCTGGATGTACTGCTCGATGCGCGTCGCGGCGGCGAGCGCCTTCTCGCGCTGCAGGGTAACGAGGTGTTCCTGGTTCTCCCGGTAGGAGAAGTACAGGCTCAGGCCGCCGCTCACGACCAGCGCCGCGCTCACCAGCGCGATGATGAACGCCGCGTACTTGGTGAAAAGGCGCCAGCGCGGAATCACTCGATCACCTTGTCGGCGCGCAGGAGCAATTCCTGCGGAACGGCGAAGCCGATCGCCCTGGCGGTCTTGCGGTTGATCGCCAGCGACACTCTCGTCGGCTGCTCGATCGGCAGCTCGCCCGGTTTCGCGCCTTTGAGGATCTTGTCGACGTAGCTCGCGGCGCGCTGAAAATTGTCCGCAACGTTCTGTCCGTAGCCGATCAGGCCGCCGGCGTCGGCGTAATCGATGGCCCCGAGCAGGGACGGGAGCTTGTGCTTCACCGCCAATCCGGCGATCTGCTTCATCTGCTGCACGAAAAACGTGTCGGTCAGGATGACAAGGGCCTCGGCGCGCTCCCGCATCATCGTGGCGAAGGCTCGCTCGATTTCGCTCGCGGTGCGCGCGCCGACGTTCACGGTCTTCAGGCCGGCCCTTTGCGCGATCACCTGTACCTGCTTCAACCGGACAGGGTGCGATTCATTGGCCGAGTTCCACAGGATCGCGATGCGCGAGAGCCTCGGCAGGGCGATCTTCAACAGCTCGACGTGCTTGGCGAACAGCTCCGCGTTGCCGGAGGAAAGGCCGGTGAAATTGCCGCCGGGCCGCGCCAGGCTCGCGGCGAAGCCTTCGCCGACCGGATCGGCCCCGACGGTCATGACGACGGGAATCGTGCCGCCTGCGCGCTTGAGCGCGGCGACAACGGGCGTTCCCGTCGCCACGATCGCGTCGACCTTCATCCGCGCCAGCTCCTCCACCAGGCCGGGCAGGCGCTCGCTCACGCCGTCCGCAAACCGCGCCACCAGCTCGTAGTTCCTGCCTTCGGCGTAGCCGAGATCGCGCATTCCCTGCAGGAACAACTCGTAGCGCCCCGACTCCAGCGCGGACTGGCGCGATGCGAAGTAGAGGAAGCCGACGCGCCGGAGATTGCCAGGCTGTTGAGCGAAAGAGATCAGCGGCGCTGCGAGCACTCCTGCGCCAAGCACGATCAGCAGTTGTCTGCGCGTGTTCACTCGATCACCTCGTCCGCCCGCATCAGCAGCGATCTTGGGATCGTCAGCCCGAGCGCCTTGGCGGTCTTGCGGTTGATGACGAGCTCGAACTTCGTCGGCTGAACGACTGGCAGGTCGGCCAGCTTCGCGCCCTTGAGAATCCGGCCAGCGTAAATCCCGGCCTGGCGATATGCATCGGCCAGGCTGGGTCCGTAGCTCATCAGGCCCCCGGCCGCCGTGAAGTCGCGCCACTGGTAGATCGCGGGCACCGCATGGCGCGCCGCGAGCGCGACGACTTGTGCGCGCCGGCTGGTGAAGAACGGGTCCGCGGCGACCAGGAGCGCACCAACCCGCTGCCGGACGAGCGTCGCGAAGGCTGTATCGATGTCGCGCTCGGTGCCGGCGCTCAGGACAACAAACTGGCGTCCGATCATGTGCGCCGCGGCTTGCAGGTCCCTCAATTGGATGTCGGCATCCGGACGGTTCGGGTTCACGAGCGCGCCGATCAAGCGGGATTGCGGCACCAGCTCGCTCAGCAGCTCCAGTCGCTTCGCGTCGAGCTCGGTGGTGAGCGCTCCGATCCCGGTCACGTTGCCGCCCGGCCGGTTGAGACTGGCAACAAGGCCGGCCTCGACCGGGTCGGCCACGGCCGTGAAGACGATCGGGATCGCCGCCGTCGCAGCCTTTGCTGCCAAGGCCGAAATGGCCCCCCCGGACGCGACGAGCACCGCCACCGGACGGCGAACCAGCTCGGCGACGAGCGCAGGCATCCGATCGTATTGATTTTCCGCCCAGCGATATTCGATGGTCACGTTCTGGCCCTCGACAAAGCCGGCTTCCTTCAGGCCGCGATGGAATGCGGCTAGCTGGTCGCGAAACGGTCCAGGCGACGCGCTGCTGAGAAACCCGACCACCGGCATCGCCGGCTGCTGCGCGCGCGCGGCGAGCGGCAGCGCAAGCATCGCCAATCCGCTCCTGAGAAATAGACGGCGGGTCTTCATTCGATCACCTTGTCCGCGCGCAACAGGATCGATTGCGGCATCGTGAGCCCGAGCGCCTTTGCGGTTTTGATGTTGATCACCAGCTCAAACCTAGCCGCCTGTTCTATCGGCAGATCTCCCGGCTTCGCGCCCTTGAGGATCTTGTCCACGAAAGTCGCGGCGCGCCGCTGCATGTCCGGCAGGCTTTCGCCATAAAACATGAGGCCGCCTACGTCCATGTACCCCTGGATTGCATACATGGCCGGCAACCGGCTCTGGGACGCGAGCTGCACGATCCGTTTCTGCTGCGTGATGAACAAGGGGGCCGTGAGCACCATGAGCGCGTCGGCGCGGTCGCTGCGCATTGCGCTGAATGCCCTCTCCAGCCCGGCTGGATCGCGGACCTCCAGTACGCGCAGTTGCATCCCCAGAGTCTGCGCCGCACGCTCCAGTTTTTTCACCGCCGCCCCACTGTCGGGGAAAGCCGGATCCGAAAGGATGGCGACGCGCTTGGCGCCCGGCACGACCTCCTTGAGCAACTCCAGCCGCTTCTCGCTCAATACCAGGCCGAGCGCGGTCACCCCCGTGACGTTCCCGCCCGGCCGCGCGAGGCTGGCGACGAGCCCGCTTCCGACCGGGTCTCCGGTCATGGTGAACACGATGGGAATTGTCGATGTCGCCTTCTTCGCGGCCGAGGCTCCCTGGCTCGACATGCCCATGATCACGTCAGCGTTCGAGCGAACGAGCTCAGCCGCCAGGGCGGGCAGCCGGTCCAGGCCACCCTCGGCATACCGGTTTTCGATCGTCACGTTTCGCCCCTCGACCCAGCCCAGCTCGCGCAACCCCTGCCGGAGCGCTTCGAGGCCGGGGGCGTCGGCGGAGGGAGAAACGGGTGACAACCGGCCTATGCGCAATATCTTTCCCGGCTGCTGCTGAGCAGCAAGCGGCACTGCGAAAATGCAAAGTCCCGCGCCACCGGCAATGAGAAATTCGCGGCGCGTCTTCACTCGATCACCCGGTCCGCCCGAATCAGGATCGACTGCGGGATCTTGATGCCGAGGGCTTTCGCGGCTTTCATGTTGATCACAAGCTCGAAGTTGGTCGGCTGCTCCACGGGCAGATCGGCGGGTTTCGCCCCTTTCAATATCTTGTCGACATAGGTTGCGGCGCGGCGGAACAAGTCGGTATAGCTCACGCCGTAGCTCATGAGCCCACCGTCCTGCACGAATTCTGGAAAGGGGCACATCGCCGGGAGCCGGCTCTTGACTGCGAGGCCTGAAATCTGTTCTCGCCGAGAAAAGGTGATCGCGCTCTGCAGCAAAAGAACTGCGTCAGCCCGCCCCTTGCTCGCGGCTCGGAACGCAGTTTCGATGTCCTTGGGACTCAGGACCTCCAGGTATTGAAGCCGTACCTTGAGCGCCCCTGCGGCGAGTTCCGTCACTCTTGACGCTTGCGCATTCCCCGGTTCGGTCGAATTGCCGAGGACTGCCACGCGACTGAGGTTCGGAACGATCTCCTTCAGAAGCTCCAGCTGTTTTCCACTTAGCTCGGGGGCAAGGGATGACAATCCGGTGACGTTTCCTCCCGGCCGCGCAAGGCTGGCGACGAACCCATTGCCAACAGGGTCATTATCGAACGCCATGACGATGGGAATCGTTGAAGTTGCCGCCTTCGAGGGACGGGTTGATATCGGACCGGCGGAGACGATGATGTCCACCTTGAGACGAACGAGTTCGGCCGCAAGTCCAGGCAACCGATCGAATTTTCCCTCCGCATAGCGATACTCAATGAGAATGTTCTTCCCCTCCACGTATCCCAGCTCGTGCAGACCCTGGCGGAATGCCTCGATGCGGGCTGACAAATCGGAAGGGGAGAGAGCACTCAGGAATCCTATCCGGGGGACTTTCGCCGGCTGCTGCGCCTCGGCCACCGCCCCGCAGATCGCGAACGCGATACCGATGGCGACGAGCCCAAGCCAATTCGCAGTCTTGATCCTGGATTCTTGGTTACTCGCGTCACAATCCGAAGATCGCAGCCGAATTCTTTCGTTCATGTATTCCTCCCCAATCCAGGAATCACGGAATGACCGTATCGGCCCGCGCCAATACATTCGGCGGGATCGTCAATCCGATCTGCTTCGCCGCTTTGAGGTTGACGACGAACTCGAACTGGGTCGGTTGCTCCACCGGGAGATCGGCAGGCTTTGCGCCTTTCAGGATCTTGTCCACATACGTGGCGGCACGGCGAAACAAGTCGGTAACGCTCACGCCGTAGCTCATGAGTCCTCCGGCTTCGACATGTTCTCGCGTGTTGTATATCGCCGGCAGCCGGCTCTTTACCGCGAGATCCACAAGCCGTGTTCGATGAGAAGTGAAGACAGGGCTTCCCAGCACGAGGACTGCTTGAGCACGACCCTTGCTTGCGGTTCGGAATGCGGTCTCAATATCCTTGGGATCCAGCACGTCCAGGTGTTGAAGATGCAGCTTCAGCGCCCCCGCGGCGAGTTCCACCTCTCTTAACGCCTGTGCGTTGCCTGGTTCGGTCGAAGTCTCCAGGACGGCAATACGGGAGAGTTTAGGAACAGTCTCCTTCAAAAGCTCCAGCTGTTTTCCGCTCAGCTCCGGGGAAAGGGTTGACAACCCTGTGATGTTCCCGCCAGGCCGCGCAAGGCTGGCGACGAGCCCGCTTCCGACAGGATCGCTGTCCTGCGCCATGACGATGGGAATCGTTTTCGTCGCTTCCTTGGCAGCACGAGTATCTGTCGCTCCACCCGTAACGATCACATCGACCTTTAAACGCACCAGCTCGGCCGCAAGCGCCGGGACGCGGTTGAGTTTTCCATCCGCGAATCGAAACTCACCGACAAAGTCTTTGTTGTCCACATAACCGAGCTGATGCAGACCCTGGCGGAAAGCCTCGATGCGCGCCGAGGCGACAGAGGGATTACTGGCAAGCAGGAATCCTATTCGCGGGATTTTCGCCGGCTGCTGCGCATGCGCGGCGAGCGGCAGCGCAAGCATCGCCAATCCGTTCCTGAGAAATAGTCGGCGGGTTTTCACTCGATCACCTTGTCGGCGCGCACCAGAATCGATTGCGGGATCGCGATACCGAGCGCTTTCGCGGCTTTGCGGCTGATGGCCAATTCGAACGTCGTGGGTTGCTCGACCGGCAGGTCGCCGGGTTTCGCGCCCCTGAGTATCTTGTCCACGTAAGTGGCCGCGCGGCGGGAATTGTCGGCGAGGTTCTGCCCGTAGCTCACCAGTCCGCCGGCCTCGACGTATTCCCGGCTCCCGGACATCGAGGGAAGCCGGTGTTTCGCCGCCAGATCGGCGATCTGGCGCCCTTGCTGGACGAAGAAGGAGTCGATCACGATGATGACCGCGCCGGCGTGCTCGCGGGCCATCACGGAAAATGCGCGCTCGATCTCCTGCGGGGTTTGCGCTTCCGCAGGCATTACCTTGATGTTGAGTTTCTGCGCCGAGGCCTGGGTGCTCTTCAGAATGGCCGCGTGCGCCGAGTTGGCGGGATTGACGAGAACGGCCACCCGGGAGAGCTTGGGCACGAGGCTGAGCATGATCTCCAGGTTCTTGGGGCTGATGTCCACGGCGAGGCCCGAGAGCCCGGTGATATTCGCCCCGGGATGCGAAAGACTCTTGACGAATCCGCTTCCGACCGGATCAATGGCGGCTGCGATGACGATGGGAATCGTGGCGGTGGCATTCTGCGCCGCTCTGACGGCTTGTGTCCCTGCTGTCACGATGACATCGACCTTGCCCTGAACCAGTTGTGCGGCCAGGGCCGGCAGGCGCTCCGCCTTGCCTTCGGCCGAACGCCACTCGATCGCGAGGTTCCTGCCCTCGATGTAACCGAGCTCTCGCATTCCCTGTCGGAACGGACCGTAGTAATAGTCGGTATCGACAAAATCCACGTGGCGCAGCGCGAGGAAACCGACGCGCCAGATCTTGCCCTGCTGGGCGAAGGAGGCGAGCGGCGCCGCGAGCGCGCTTGCGCCAAACGCGATGAGCAATTTGCGTCGTGTCGTCATTCGATCACCCTGTTCGCGCGCAAGAGGATCGATTGCGGGATCGTGATGCCGAGCGCCCTCGCGGTCTTCATGTTGATCACCAACTCGAATCTTGTGGGCTGTTCGATCGGCAGGTCGCCTGGTTTCGCGCCCTTGAGGATTTTGTCCGCGTATGCAGCTGCGCGGCGGAAATTATCCTCCCAGGAGGGCCCATACGACATCAGTCCGCCCGCTTCCACGAGCTGGTTGTTTTCAAAGATGGCGGGGACCTTGGAGCGCAAAACGCGATCTGCAATCACTTGGCCCTGAACGCTGGTCAAAAAGCCTTGAGCGACCATGTAGGCCTGGGCGCCCAACGCGGCGCCGCGTTTGAAGGCCGGTTCGATATCGGCTGACTGCCGCAACTCGATCGGGGTGACGCGGATTTTCAGGCGCGCGGCCGCTTCCTTGATTTCCTTCACTGGGGAAAGGCCGACATTGGGCTCGAACAGCAGGACGACATGCGCAACACGCGGAAACGCCTCCTTCAGCAGTTGCAATCGCTTGGCCCCCAGGTCGCGGTTCAGGTTCGTCAATCCCGTCGCGTTGCCGCCAGGCCGTTGCAGGCTTGCGGCGAGCCCGCTCCCCACAGGATCTTGAGCGATGGCAAACACGATCGGAATTGTCTTCGTCCTTTGAGCGAGTTGGCGGACGGAGTCGTCCGCAGTTGCCAGCAGCAGATCCGGTTGGGTTGCGACCAGCTCGGCGGCCAGGCCCGGCAGGGCCCGCGCAACGCCGTTGGCGTAGCGCGCATCGATCACGTAGTCGCGCCCCTCGACCCAGCGCAGTTCGGCCATGCCTTGGCGAAACGCGGCGAGCCAGGCGGCGTTGTTCTGGAGGCCTCCCGCACTCAAGTATCGAATCCGCCGCACGCGGCGCTCCGACTGCGCGAGCGCCGGCAAGGAGAGCGCTGCGAGACCGGCAACGGTAAGAGATAGTATTTGTCTACGTCGCATCGCTCTTCCTTGTTTGATCAGCCTGTCAGCGCGCAGCGGAGTTGCCGAAAAATTGCGTGGTCATTCGATCACCCGATCCGCCCGCAGCAGCACCGACTGCGGAATCGTGATGCCGAGCGCCCTGGCGGCGTTCATATTGACCACCAGCTCGAATCTTGTCGGCAGCTCGACGGGCAGGTCGGCGGGCCTCGCCCCCTTGAGGATCTTGTCGACGTAAATCGCGGCGCGGCGGAACAGGGCGAAGAAGTCTGCCCCATACGACATCAGCCCTCCGGAGCCGACGACAAAGTCCCGCTGGTCGTAGATCGTCGGCAAGCGATGCTTTGCGGCGAGTTCGACAATGCGATTCCGGTTCGCGTAGTGGAAGGGTGACGCCAGAACCATTAGGCCTTGTGTCCGGCGCTTGCGCGCCTCGGCAAAGGCGCTCGCGTAATCGGCCGGACGCTCCACCTTCAGCGTTTGCAGTTGCAGGCCCAGCGATCGAGCCGCAAGCTCCGAGGCTTTCAGCATGCCTTCGCCGTTTCCGGGGTCCCAGAGCGCAGCCACGCGCGAGAGTTTCGGGACGGTCTCCTTCAGCAATTCCAGCCATTTTCCCGCCAACTCGTCGGGCTGCGATGAAATTCCCGTGACGTTCCCGCCAGGCCGGGCGAGGCTCGCGACGAGGCCGGCCGCAACCGGGTCGGGCCCGGCCGGCATCACGATGGGTATTTCGGTAGTGGCCCGCAGGGTGGCGCGGACCACCGCAGGTCCGCTCATCACTATCACGTCGGCCTTGGCCCGGACCAGATCCGTTGCAAGGCCTGCGAGCCGCTCTTCCCGGCCCTCGGCCCAGCGGAAATCGAAACCGATGTTGCGCCCGTCCTCGTAGCCGAGCTCGCGCAGCGCCGCCACGAACGCCTCGACGAAGGGATCGGGAGGCGAGCCGGAGCGCAGGATGCCGATGCGGGGGATCTTCGCCTGCTGCTGAGCGAAGGCGGCGAGCGGGGCTGCGAGCGCGCTCGCGCCAAACGCGATGAGCCATTTCCGTCGTGTCGTCATTCGATCACCCTGTCGGCGCGGAACAGAATCGACCGCGGAACCTTTATTCCGAGGGCCCTGGCCGTCTTCATGTTGATCACCAGATCGAATGCGGTCGGCTGCTCGACGGGCAGGTCGCCGGGCCTGGCGCCCTTGAGAATCTTGTCCACGTAAGTCGCGGCGCGGCGAAACAATTCGGCCAGGTTCACGCCGTAGGTCAGAAATCCACCCGCGTCCACATACTCGGGTTCTCCGTACACGGTCGGCAGCCGGTTCTTCAGGGCGAGATCCGCAAGCAGCGCCCGGTGAATGCTGAGGGCCGGGGTCGTCAGCGCGAGGACCGCATCGGCGCGCCCCTTGCGTGCCTCTCCGAATGCCGCCTCGATCTCCCTGGGACTGCGTACGTCCAGATATTGAACCTGTACCTTGAGTGCCCTCGCGGCGCGTTCGGTCTCTTTTTGTATCAGCGCGCCGCCCGGCTCGGCAGAACTCCACAGGACTGCCACGCGGACGAGGCGGGGAAGGATCTCCTTGAGAAGCTCCAGTTGTTTTGCGGTTATCTCCGGGGCAAGGGTGGACAACCCGGTGATGTTCCCGCCCGGTCGGGCCAGGCTGGCGGCAAAGCCGTTTCCCACCGGATCGTAATCGAACCCCATGACGATGGGAGTCGTAGGGGCCTTTTCCCTGGCGGGGCGCGTGGCCGCCGGGCCTGCGGAGAAGATCACGTCCACGTTGTCGCGCACGAGTTCGGCGGCAAGCTCGCCGAGGCGATCGAGATTTCCCTCGGCATAGCGAAAATCAAGAACGATATTTTTCCCCTCCACGTAGCCGAGTTCGCGCAGCCCCTGCCGGAACGCCTCGATCCGGGCCGTGACGGTGGAAGCGGAGGTGGCGCTCAGAATTCCTATCCGGGGGATCTTCTTCGGCTCCTGCGCAAACGACGCGAGCGGCACGGCGAGTGCGCCGGAGGAGAGCGAGACGATGAATTTTCGGCGTGAGATCATTCGATCACCCGATCCGCGCGCAGCAGCACCGATTGCGGGATCTTGAGCCCGAGCGCCTTGGCGGCCTTCATATTGATCACCAGCTCGAATCTCGTCGGCCGCTCGACGGGAAGGTCGGCGGGCCTGGCGCCCTTGAGGATCTTGTCGACGTAGGTGGCGCCACGGCGAAACAGAGCATAGAAGTCCGGCCCGTACGACATCAGACCTCCGGAACCGACCACAAAATCCCGCTGGTCGTACATCGCCGGCAAGCGATGCTTTGCCGCGAGCGCCACGATGCGTTCCCGGTTCGCGTAGTTGAAGGGGGATCCCAGAACAACGACGGCTTGAGCCCGACGTTTGCGCGCCTCGGCAAAAGCACTCGCGTAATCGTCCGGGCGCCCCACCTTCAGAGCTTGCAGTTGCAGGCCCAGCGATCGAGCGGCACGCTCGGAAATGTTCAACATGCCTTCGCCGTTTCCAGGATCCCAGAGCGCAGCCACGCGCGAGAGTTTTGGGACGGTTTCTTTCAGCAACTCCAGCCATTTCCCTGGCAATTCGTCGATCTGGTACGTGAGGCCCGTGACGTTCCCGCCAGGCCGGGCGAGGCTCGCGACGAGGCCGGCCTCCACAGGGTCGGGACCGACCAGCATCACGATGGGTATTGCAGTAGTGGCCCGCATCGTTGCGCGGACCGCCGGTGCGCCTCCGCTCGCGACGATGACATCGACCTTGATGCGGACGAGATCTGTTGCAAGGCTTGGGAGCCGTTCCTCTCTGCCCTCGGCCCAGCGGTACTCGAAGCCGATGTTTTTCCCTTCCACGTAGCCGAGCTCGCGCAGCCCTTCCTTGAGCGCCTCGACGAGGGGATCGGGGGGCGCGCCGGAGCGCAGGATGCCGATGCGGGCGATCTTGGGTTGTTGAGCGAACAATCGCAGCGGAATGGCGATGGCACTCGCGCCGAGCGCAATGAATAGGGTCCGCCTTCTCATTTTCCATCCCCTCTGCGGCACTAAAGGATTGCCGGACTCCGCGTACCGCAGTCATGTTGCCCCGCGCTCCGGAAGCGGAGCTGTTAACCAGTGCGCGTCAAAGTTGTGACAAATTCACATCGCCCCCGAAAGCCCCGCTACCACGCCCGCGGCAGGGCACGGGCGATGGTGATGCGGTCGCGAGCGACCGTTATATAGCCTCCGCTCGCGAGGTCGGTGAGGATGCGGCTGATCATCTCCCGCGAGGCGCCGACGCGGTTGGCCATCTCCTGCTGTGTCGGCCGGCCTTCGATCACGAGCGTGCCGTCGCGCTCGACGGCGAGCTCCAGGAGCTCGCGCGCGACGCGCCCGTATACGTCCATGAGCGCGAGGCTCTTCACGTTGTTGGTGAGCGTGCGCACGCGCAGGATGAGCTTGCGGATAAGGTGCAGCGAGAACTCGGGGCTCCTCGCGACGAATTCCATGAAGTCTTCCTTCGGGACGACCAGGAACCGGGTCGGCTCGAGGGTCATCACGGAGGCCGAACGAGGACCTTCGTCCAGCACCATTTCCCCGAAGTATTCCCCGGGTCCTGCGTTGCTCAGAACGATCTCCTTGCCCTTTTCGTCGCTGACGAAGACCTTGACCCGGCCGGAAACGATGATGTAGAGCGAATCTGTTCCGTCGCCCTCGTTGACTACGATGGTGTTTTTCGGGAACGCCCGGGTGACCGCGCGCCGGGCGATGGCCTCGAGCTCGGCCCCGCTCAGCACCTCGTCGGGCGACGGGTCTTTCCGATCCGGCTTGTGCATCGGCCCTCCCGGGTGGCCGGCCCCGTGTCCGGCCGGAACCGATAGTGCCTATTCTGGTGCCAGGCCGGGCAGGCCGCAAGCGGGAGCCCGATTCGAGGAATGAAGGGCATCTTTGTGATTAGTTCACATGAAACCGGTGCAATGCGCCGCAGAGGAGAGAAGCGCCGCCCGCCACACTGGCCTCAGCTCTTAATCCTGATCGCAACAGAAGCGCTTGCCGCTTCCGGGGCTCGAGCGAATCTCAACAGGAGGCGGAAATGGATACTCAAATCGGTAAGGTTTGGAAAGGTGCGGCGAACATCGGGTGTGCGCTGGTCATGCTTGTGCTGCCGTTCTCCCCGGCCCGCGGCGACGCGGTATCGGATTGGAACGCGATTGCAGCGCGCATGGTTTCTTCGTCCGAGCAGTCGCGCGCTGTGCAGGAATTGGCGGCCGCTCACGCCGCCATGTTCGAAGCCATGAATTTCGTCGAGGGTAAGTACGTTCCACGCTTTCTCGTCAAGCAACCGGCGCCCCTGGCCCCATCGGGCGAAGTCGAAGCGATCGGAGCGGCGCACTACGTTCTTACGCAGCTCTATCCCGGGCAGAAAGCCGCTCTGGACGCAGCGCTCGAACGTTCCCTGGCCGCGTTTCCGGACCGGGACTCGATATCGAGGGCTCGCATCTGGGGGAGGCATCTTGGCGGCAACGTGTATGCCCTTTGGGCGCCAGAGCGATTTTCGAACGGCACCGATGTCCCGACCGCCGGGCGTTCGAAGCTCACGCTGCTTCGCACCCCCCCGGGAGAATCGGGCAAAAGCGGCGAAACGTGGAATTCGATCGCGACCCGGTCTATCGAAGGGAGAACGCTCCAGCCGATCGAGCGCGCGAGGATCTATGCGCTCGTTTCCCTCGCCGCGAGCCAGGCCTACTCAGCGGCCGACGACGCCAATGCGAGCTACGGCTCTACTGTTCGGTGCGTTTCCTGCGCCGTCGGCGCGGCGATCCGGGTGATACTGGAAACCGAATTCGGCTCGGCGAACGAGAGGGCCCCCGAAAAGGCGTACCTGATGCCCGTTCGCAACGACGCGGATGACTCGCGGTCTGAAAAGGCCGGCGAAGAGATCGGCAGAAAGATCGGCCTGCAGGCGCTCACTTACTACAGACGCATCGAGTAATACCGCGCGTCGGATCGAGAGATCCAACGTCGCGAATCTCGGCGGCCGGCACGGCGGATGCCGGAACGGTCGCCGGGATCTTTCAGCAGTCCTTGAATCGCCGTTGATCGAAAATCGCCGCTACGCCGCCGGCCCGATCCCGATCGGGGGCGGCGCGAGGCTGACGATGCGCGAAAACAGCCTCCGGAAATCCTTCTCGTCCCGATCGCGCTCGAGCGGGTCGGCGTTTTCCTCGAACGCGCGGTCGATCGCCGCCCAGTCCGCCGCGCTGAGCAGTTTCTCGGCGAGCGGGAACACGTGCTCTTCTTCCTTGTGCATGTGGTCCCAGTACCCGTCCACGAACCGGTCCACCTCCTGTGCAAACTCCGGAAATTCCTTGTCCCCGCCCTCTTCGTACCGGATCAGGCACTGCTCCACGCGGCGCAACGCCGCCCCGCCCTCGGCGTGGTCCCGCTCCAGCTCGGCGATCAGCGCATCGGACCCCGCGCCGCGCCTGCGCAGGGGCTCGAAGAGAAACCGGTCTTCCTTGGGGTGGTGCATCCGTTCCGAGAAAGTATCGAGGTAATACAGCATCGCGCGGAAGACCTTGGGATCGATCTTCGTCTTGCGCTCGCGGATCTGCCGCACCAGATGCTGCATGCCGTGCAATACCGCCGCAATCGAGCGGTGTTCGTCCCGAATGATGTTCAAGGCTTTCGGCATAGGTCCTCCAAATCGCGCGAGGCGGGAAGCAGCCCATCATCCTACCGCGGCAGCCGACCGTGTTGATCCAGGTCAATTTTCGATTCCGGCGATGAATCCTCATTGTAGCCTCGCGGACTCGAGATAATCGGGCACGCGGCAGATCCAGCCGAGCGTCTCTTCGAGCCGGTGCCGCAGCGCGTCGGCCGCCACCGGTTCCCCGTGCGTGATGAAGGTTTCGCGCGGCGGACGCTCGAAGCCCTTCAGCCAGTCCAGGATTTCCGCGCAATCGGCGTGCGCCGAAAGGTTTTCGATGAGGGCGACCTCCGCACGAACGGGTACGTATTCGCCGTGGATTTTCACCGAGTCCGCCCCGGCGAGGATGGCCGCACCGCGCGTGCCTCCGGCCTGGAATCCGGAGAAGAGAATCGTGTTCCGCGGATCGGGCGCAAACGCCTTCAGATGATGCACGACCCGGCCGCCGGTAGCCATGCCGCTCGCCGCGATCAGGACCATCGGGCCGCGCTTTTCGTTCAAGCGCTTCGATTCCTCCGCCGTGTTGACGACGGTGGCGGCGCCGCACATCGCCCGGCATTGTTCGGGCGTCAATCGGTGCTCCGAGCGGTGCTCGCGGTAGATCCGGGTCGCGTCGATCGCCATCGGGCTGTTCAGATACACCGGCAGATCCGCCGGAATCGCGCCTTCGGATTTCAGAAGGTGAATGCAATACAGCAGCGACTGGGCCCGGCCGACCGCGAAAGAAGGGATGATCACCGCGCCGCCGCGCGCAATCGTTCTCCGGATCACGCCGCCGAGCTTGATGCGCGGATCTTCGGCCTCGTGGCGCCGGTTCCCGTAGGTCGATTCCAGCACCAGATAGTCGGCGTTGCGCACCGCGGAAGGCGCCACCATGATCGGATCGTTCGGCCGGCCGAGGTCCCCGGAAAAGACGAGCGTGCGCCGGCTGTCGCTCACCGAAACGATCGAGGCTCCGAGGATGTGGCCGGCCGGGTCGAGCCTTGCGCGCACGCCGCCGATCGCGAACCCTTCGCAAAAAAAAACGGGAACAAGCTGCTTGAGCGAGCGCTCGGCGTCTTCCTCCGTAAACAGCGGCAGCGCCGGCTTGTGCTTGGAGAAGCCGCGGCGATTGGCGTACTGCGCCTCTTCTTCCTGCAGCCTGCCTGCATCGGGCAGCAGGATCCGGCAGAGATCACGAGTCGCCTCGCTGCAGTAGATGCTCCCGGAAAAGCCGTTCTTCACGAGCAGCGGCACATAGCCGCTGTGGTCGATGTGCGCATGGGTGAGGATGACGCCGGAAAGCGTCGCCGGCTTGAACGGGAGCGGCGCCCAGTTGCGCAGGCGCAGCTGCTTGAATCCCTGGAACAGGCCGCAGTCGACGAGGATTTTTCCGTCGCCGGCCCGTACGAGGTACTTGGAGCCCGTGACGGTTCCCGTCGCGCCGAGAAACTGGATGCTCCAGTCCTCGAGCGATGCCGCCTCCCGCCGACCCGTCCGGCTCGCCGCCTCGGCGGTGCTCATCGCGGTGCAGTCCAGCAAAAGAACGGATTCGATGCAAGCCGCTCGAGCTCGCCGGCGTGCGCGAGCCCGAACAGGCCGAAGGCGATGACGATGCCGCCCGCGGCCTGCCGCGCGATGTGCGCGCGGCGCAGGCGCTGCAGCGAGGGCATCAGGGCTCCCACGGCCAGGAGGCTCGGCAAGGTGCCGGAACCGAAGGCGAGCATGGCGAGCGCCCCGTTCGCCGCGCTGCCGGTCACGAGCGCGGTGACGAGCACGCTGTATACGAGTCCGCAGGGCAAGAAACCCCAGAGCAGCCCGACCGCGTAGGCGCGCGGCGTGGTGCGAATCGGGAACAGCATCGATGCCGCCGGCTGCAGTCGCCGCCACAGTATTCGCCCAGCCCGCTCGAACGGGTCCAGATAACGTGACACGCCGAGGAGATACAGCCCCAGCGCCACGAGCATCAATTGCGCGATGACGAAGAGCACGATCTGCATCGGTACGATTCGGTCGAGCAGCAGCGCCGCGGAGCCGATGCCACCCGCCAGAGCGCCGGCCGCCGCATAAGTCGTGATTCGCCCGGCGTTATAGGCGAGATGCAGCGCCCAGCGCGGCTTTTCGCCGGGCACCTTCACCGTGAGCGCCGTGACGATCCCGCCGCACATGCCGATGCAATGCGCGCCCCCGAGCAGGCCGACCAGGAATATCGCGGAGAGCGCCGCAGCGCTCATATGATCTTGGAATAGCGGGCGCGGGCGCGGTCGGCGCGAAGGTAACGGTCGAACACCGCGCAGATCGCGCGCACCAGCAGCCGGCCCTGCGGCGTCACGCTGATCCACTCGGGGTTGACCGTCACGAGCGATTCCTTCTCCATCTCCGTCAGCTCGGCGAGCTCGGCGGAAAAGTAATCGTCGAAGTCGATGAGGTGGGCGATGGCGATCGCCTCCTTGGACACTTCGAAGTGGCACGCCAGCGCCTGGATCACCGCATGGCGCACCAGATCGTCGGCATTCAGCTCGATCCCGCGCATGATGGGCAGCGTGCCGCTGTCCAGGCGAGCGTAGTATTCGTCCAGCGTCCTGACGTTCTGGGCGTGGACCGGTCCGATCGTGCCGATCGCCGATACGCCCAATCCGAGGATGTCGGCGTCTCCCGCGGTGGAATATCCCTGGAAATTGCGGGTGAGCCGCCCCTGCCCCTGCGCGAGGGCGAGATCGTCCCCGGGCTTGGCGAAATGGTCCATGCCGATGTACGCGTATCCGGCCGAATCCAGGCGGTCGATCGCCGTGGTGAGCAGCTTGAGCTTCGTCTCGGGATGCGGCATGTCGGCTTCGGCGATGCGCCGCTGCGGCTTGAACAGCGTCGGCAGGTGCGCATAGGAATAGAGCGCGATGCGGTCCGGGTCGCATCGGATCACCTGGTCCAGGGTCCGCGAGAACCCCTTGAGCGTCTGCTTCGGCAGGCCGTAGATGAGATCGACGTTGACCGAGCGGAATCCGTGATTCTTGGCCGCGCGGATCACGCCTTGAGTTTCCTCGAAGCCCTGGACGCGGTGTATCGCGCGCTGCACTTCGGGATCGAAATCCTGGACGCCCAAGCTGATCCGGTTGAAGCCGAGCTGCGCGAGCAGTTCGACTCGCTCGGGCGTGACCGTGCGCGGATCGACCTCGATCGCGTACTCGCCCTGCTTTGCGAAAGCGAACGCCGAGCGCAGCACCCGCATCAGTTCGGCGAGCTCGGAGTCGGAAAGGAAGGTCGGCGTGCCGCCGCCCCAGTGCATCTGGCCGATCGCCCGGTCCTCGCCCAGGCAATCGGCGAGAAGGCGGATTTCGCGCTGCACGTACTTCAGGTACTTCGCCGATCGTCCGTGGTCCTTGGTGACGATCTTGTTGCAGCCGCAGTAGTAGCAAATCGTGCCGCAGAACGGGAGGTGAACGTATAATCCCAGCGGCCGGGCGAATCCGCCGACGTTCCGGTTCTGCAGCCAATGGCGATAGGCGGTCGCGTCAAAGGCCTCGACGAAGCGGTCGGCGGTCGGATACGAGGTGTAGCGCGGGCCGTTGCCGCCGTACGTGCGGATCAGATCCGGGTCGATGACGAGATGGACAGGCATGCTTGCGCTCAATGTCAGGATGCGGTCGAGCCGTGCACCGCTTACTATGGTGGGCACGCCGGTCGCTGTGTTGATATGGGTCAAATTCCGGGCATCTTGCGAAACCAAGCCTCCTGAGGGCGCTTTCGGATGAATCGGCTCGAAGACCGTAACCGCGGGGAGGCCGATCTCCCCCTGATCGTGTTCGGCCCGGTGCTCGCTCTGGGGGCCTTCACGGCCCTTCTCGCCCTGCTCGCCGGCCTGTTCGGCTGGCACCCCGACCAGATGCTGGTCACGGCCGCGGCCGTGGGCGCCGCGGTGGTCGTCGCCGCGCTTGCGCTCGTCTATCGCCAGGTCACGAAGGTGCGGGCCACGGAGGGCGCGCTGCACGACATCGAA
>Ga0137463_1000300_pt1 | contig 18338 bp, 19 predicted proteins | sample EasRivERMGT800_2_FD_102333 | JGI IMG/M metagenome (GOLD analysis project Ga0137463, IMG submission 102333) | Soil microbial communities from meander-bound floodplain in the East River, Colorado, USA - East River MetaG ERMGT800_2 | ecosystem: Environmental > Terrestrial > Soil > Floodplain ...
CTCGTAGAACTTGAGCAGGTCCTCTCGAGTGACGTTCGCGCCGGGCTTTTTCACCGCCACCACCAGCGGCCGCTCGTCCCATTTGGGGTGGCGCACGCCGATCACCGCGGCTTCCGCGATCCCCGGATGCGCCACGGCGATGTTCTCCAGATCGATGGAGCTGATCCACTCGCCGCCCGACTTGATCACGTCCTTGGAGCGGTCGGTGATCTGCATGTAGCCGTCCGGGTCGATCGTGGCCACATCGCCCGTGGGAAACCATCCGTCGCGCAAAGGGTTGCCGCCCGCGCCCTTGAAGTACTCTTTGAGTATCCAGGGCCCGCGCACCAGCAGATCGCCGAAGGCCTGGCCGTCGCGCGGCAACTCGCGTCCCTCGCCGTCCACGATCTTCATTTCGACGCCGTAGATGGTGCGGCCCTGCTTGCACTCCACCTCGTGCTTCTTGTCGCGGGGCAGCGATTCATGCTTGGCCTTGAGCGTGCACATGCTGCCGAGCGGACTCATCTCGGTCATCCCCCAGGCATGCTTGCAGTGCACGCCGTACTCGTCCCGGAACGTGTCTATCATCGCCGGCGGGCAGGCCGAACCGCCGACCACCACCGACTTCAGCGTGCTGAACTTGAGATTGTTCTGCTTCATGTAGGCGAGCAGCGCGAGCCACACGGTGGGCACGCCCGCGCTGTTGGTGACCTTCTCCGCTTCGAAAAGCTCGTACAGGCTCTTGCCGTCGAGGCCCGCTCCGGGGAAAACCAGCTTCGCGCCGTTCAGCGGCGCGAAATAGGGAATGCCCCAGGCGTTGACGTGGAACATGGGCACGACCGGAAGGACCACCGTGCGCGCCGAGCAATTCATCACGTCGGGGAGCGACGAGGCATAGGCGTGCAGGATGGTGGAACGGTTGGCGTAGACCACGCCTTTCGGGTTGCCGGTCGTGCCCGAGGTATAGCACAGGCCCGCGGCGGTCCATTCGTCGAATTGCGGCCACTCGTAATCTCCATCCTCGCGCGCGATCAGCTCTTCGTAGCAGAGCAGATTGGGCAGATTCGCCTGCGGCATGTGCGCACGGTCGGTCATCGCCACCCAGCCCTTGACGCCCTTGCAAGCCGGGGCGAGCTTCTCCACGAGCGGCACGAACGTCAGGTCGAAAAAGACGGTGCGGTCTTCCGCGTCGTTGACGATGAACACCAGCTGCTCCGGAAAAAGCCTCGGATTGACGGTATGGACCACGGCGCCCATGCCGGCGACACCGTAGTAAAGCTCGAAGTGTCGGAAGCCGTTCCAGGCGAGGGTGCCGACGCGCTCGCCCTGCTTCACGCCCAGGCGCGCGAGCGCCTGAGCGAGCCGCTTCGAGCGCTTGTGTGCGTCGGTGTACGTATATCGGTGGATCGGACCCTCGACGGTGCGAGACACGATTTCCGCGTCGCCGTGGCTGCGGTCGGCATGCGCGATGATCGACGAGACGAGCAGCGGCATGTCCATCATGAGACCGCGCATGGGTTGTCTCCCGGGATGTTTTTTCGATGGGGCCGGAGAAAATTACCCTGCGCGGAAATCCGTGTCAATCTAAAATCGGGGAGAAGCGGAACCTGGCCCCACGGCCGGAACCTGACCCCACGATCATGAGCGTAAGGAAACTCCTCGACCTCACCGGAAAGATCGCGCTCGTCACCGGCGGCTCGCGCGGCCTCGGGCTGCAGATCGCCGAGGCGCTGGGCGAGATGGGCGCGAAGCTCGCGATCTCGGCGAGGAAATCGGACGAACTCGAGCAGGCGCGCGAGACTCTCGCAAGGCAGAGCATCGAGGCCTTTCCGCTGGTCTGCGACATTTCCAGGCCGGAAGCGATCGAACCGATGGTGTCGAAGGTGCTCGAACGCCACGGGCGGGTGGACATCCTCGTCAACAACGCGGGCGCCACCTGGGGCGCGCCCGCCGAGGACCATCCGCTCGAAGCCTGGCAGAAGCTCGTCAACCTCAACCTGACCGGAACGTTTCTCGTGACCCAGGCGGTGGGAAAGCGCTCGATGATCCCGAACCGCTATGGCAGAATCATCAACGTCGCCTCGATCGCCGGGCTGCGCGGCAATCCCGTGGACATGCTGGAGACGCTGGGCTACAACACCACGAAGGGGGGGCTCGTGAATTTCACGCGCGCGCTGGCTGCCGAGTGGGGCGAGCACGGCATCACGGTGAACGCCATCGCGCCGGGATTCTTTCCTTCGAAGATGACCCAGGCGTCGCTCGAGAAGCTCGGCGAGAAGATCGTCGCGCGCACGCCTCTGCGCCGGTTGGGCGACGGAGAGGACCTGAAGGGGCTCGTGGTCTTGCTCGCCTCGGATGCCTCGCGCCACATCACCGGGCAGGTCATCGCGGTCGACGGAGGCGCGAGTGTCGCCTGAAGGAGGTCCGGTGACGCCGAGCTCCGTCGGCGTCAAGATCCCGTTTACCGAGCACCTCGGCGTCCAGCTCGTCGAGATGACCCGGGAACACGCAGTGGTTTCGCTCAGGAAGCGCCCGGAGCTGTTGAACAGCTGGGGCGCGACTCACGGCGGGGTGATCATGACCATGCTCGACCTCGTCATGAGCTGGGCGGTGCGCGGCCACTACGGAGTGGTCGGCGGGGTGCTGACGATCGACTTGAGCGTCGGCTTCATGAAAGGCAGCTTCGGCGACAAAGTGACGGCCGAAGGCAAAGTTCTCCACGGCGGCAAATCCACCGCCTTCTGCGAAGCCGAGGCGCGCGACGACAAGGGCGCGCTGCTCGCCAAGGCGATCGGGACTTTCAAGCTGCTTACGGACAAAGAGAAGAAGAACGGATAGCGAGCCGCTCGACGGTCCGTGTCGAAGCGAATCCGCCGTCGACAGAGGAAAGATTATGATCGTTTCTACTTATCGGGTTGGGCACGGCAGCGTTGCGCTCTTGACGGCCGTTGCAGCGACGGTTCTTTCCGCCCCGGCGATTGCCGCCTGGGAACCCATCAAGACGGTGGAATTCATCGTTCCAGCCGGCACGGGTGGCGGCGCTGATCAAATGGCGCGCTTCATCCAGGGGATGGTCGCGAAGTACAAACTGATGAAGCAGCCGATGGTGGTCATCAACAAGGGCGGCGGGGCGGGAGCGGAGGGTTTCCTTGACGTCAAGGAGGCGAAGGGTGACCCGCACAAGTTGATCATCACCCTCTCGAACTTGTTCACGACCCCGTTCGCGACCAACACGGCGTTCAACTGGCGCGACCTGACCCCGGTACAGATGATGGCGCTCGACGAGTTCGTTCTCTGGGTGAACGCTGAAACGCCCTACAAGACCCCGAAGGAATACATCGAAGCGGTGAAGAAGGCGGGACCGGGCAAGTTCAAAATGGGGGGCACGGGTGCGAAGCAGGAGGATCAGATAATCACCGTTTCAATCGAAAAGCTGACCGGCGCGAAGTTCACCTACATCTCCTACCGGGGCGGCGGCGAGGTGGCGGTGCAACTGGTCGGCAAGCACGTCGATTCGACCGTCAACAACCCGATCGAGGCGGTGGCGCAATGGCGCGCTGGAACGCTGCGGCCGCTGTGCGTGTTCGACAGCAAGCGCATGCCCTACAAGGCCAAGATCACCAAGACGATGTCGTGGTATGACATTCCCACGTGCAAGGATACCGGGCTCAACATCGAGTACCTGATGCTGCGGGGCATTTTCATGCCCGGCGACGTTACCCGGGATCAGGTGAACTTCTACATCGACCTGCTCAGGAAAGTGCGGGCGGCCCCCGAATGGAAGGCGTTCATGGACACGGGCGCCTTTAACCAGTCCGTCATGACCGGCAAGGATTACGAAGCTTGGGTGGCGCGCGAGGAAGCCCGGCATTTCCTGCTCATGAAGGACGCCGGGTTCCTCTTCCGTTGAACTGGTGCGCGCCCCGGCCGATATCAGACACGGTTGGTTTGGCGCCCAATGCACGACCACGGAGCGTGGCGACGTCACTGTCGTGCGTTGCGTCCGTTCTATCGCGCGTGAGTAGAGGCACAAGCGCAGCGCATCGGTCTTACTCAATTCTCGGCGCGAGCAGCATCTCCCCGCCGCCGAGGATCAGCCGGTTCCAGGTCGGCGTGACCACGATCTCGTTCAGGCACACATGCGCGGGCGATTCCGCGACGAAGCGCACCACCCGTCCCAGATCCTCCATCTTGAGCATCTTCGCCTGGTCCTCGGGCGAAGGCGGTTTCGGCCGCGCCCGCTGCATCGGCGTCACCGTTTCTCCGGGATGGATCACGCAGCCGCGAATCCCGTGTAAACCTTCCTCGAGATTGAGCTGATGGGTTATTGCAGTCAGCGCCTGCTTGCTCGCGTTGTACGCTGCACCGCCGACATAGCCCTGATAGCGCGCGAACCAGGACCCGATGTTGATGACCAGGCCGTCGCGCCGCTCGCGCATCGAAGGCAGCACCGCGAGCGTGCAGTAGAGCGCGCCGTTGAGATTGATCTCGACCACGCGGTCCCAATCGGCCGCCGCGAGGTCCTTGAAGAAGCGCTTCGGGATGTTGACGCCGGCGCAGTTGACCAGGATATCGACGCGTCCGTGACGCGCGAGGATGGCTTTGGCCGCGCGCTCGACCGCTTCCCGGTCGGTCACGTCGACGGCTTCAGCCTCCGCTTTGCCGCCGGCTTGTTTGATCAGGGTCTCGGTTTCGGCGAGCGCCGAGGCCCGGCGCCCCGACACGATCACGCTCGCGCCCGCTTTCGCAAGCTCGGCCGCGGCGGCTTGCCCGATGCCGCTGCCGCCGCCCGTCACCCACGCGATTTTTCCTTGCAGTCCCGCCATTTGGTTTTCCTCAGCGCGTGTCGCCGGACGCGAAATAAACTTCGTTCACGCGACGGCCTCCGTGGTTTCCAGAATCGGCGGCAGAGGCGAATCGAGCGCCGCGCAGATCGCGCGCAGCAGCTCCCCTTCCGCAAGCGTGAGTTTATCATCGGCCATCACCGTCGCGACGCAGGCCTTGATGAACGGCGGCTTCTTCAGCGGTGCGAGGAGCTTCAGCTCGTAGAGCGCGCCTTCGACGAGATCGAATCGGAGCTCCGCGGGCGCATGAAATACGCCGCCCTCGACTCCGAGCGTTTCCATCCCCTTGTTGAACGCGGACATCCCGCCTGCGCCCGCATGCGCGAGGAGCGACAGGACGACGGCCGATTCCGCGGCGACGGAGGAAATGTCCTTGTGCTTGACCGGCGGGGCGCCTTTCGGCTCCCCACCGAGGTGGCGCTTGAGCAGCGTCAGCAGCACGAATTCGCCGAGGCTGACCTTGCCGTCGATCTGGATCAGCTCGGAGACCAAACGAAGCACCCGATCCCGCGCATCCCGAGGGAGGACCTTGAGCGTCGGCACCGCCAGCGCGAGCGCGGGAAGACGCAGCCGCGCACCGAAGGGCTTGAGCGCATCGGCGAACTGGGCGCACCGGGCGGCCACGTCGGTGCCCGAGTCTTCTCGGACGCGCGAAAGTTGCCTCGCGCGCGCCTCGTCCGCTCCGAGCAGCAAGGCGAAGACCACCGCCTTTGCGCCGACGTCGTTCCCGGCCGCAGTGCGAACTTCGGCCGGAATCTCGTCGAGCAGGCGGCGAGCGCGGTCCACGTGCGCGGGCGAAGGATTGCCGATGCTGCCTACGAGGGCCGCCACAGGGATCGCCGCAGCACCACCGGCCGACGCGGGTTTGGCATAGAGCGGGCTGACGAACGCCTCCACGAGCGGGCCGCCCTGCGCCGCCAGTGCCTTTGCTTCAGCGCGCTCGATGCGTTCCTTCAACAGTCTCTTCGCCGCCGGTCCGAGCAGCCTTTCCATCCTCTCCTCGAGCAGCGGGTGCGTCCTGAACCAAGGGAACTCGAAGAATTCGCTCAAGGGAGCGCTGATGCACATGTGCGAGAGCTCCTCGGCATGCCGCTGGATGATCACGCTGCCGCGCTCGGCGATCTTGAAGAGCGCGCCTCCGATCCCGTCCGGATTGCGCGTGAACTGCACCGCAGACGCATCGGCGAGAAACTCGCGCTCGCGGGAAACCGCAGCCTTGATGAGACGCCCGGCGACAACGCCGACCGAGCCGATGAGCCACAGCAGCAGGCCGACAAAGACGACGCGGATGTCGCCCCGGTTGCCGTGACCGCCGCCCCCGACGCGCATGAGAAAGCCGCCGGTCGAACCGATCAAAACGATGCCCGCAATTACCCCAAGCAGCCGTATGTTGAGCCGCATATCGCCGTTCAGGATGTGGCTGAACTCGTGCCCCATCACGCCCTGCAGCTCGTCGCGCGTCAGGCGGTCGAGCGTGCCTTTGGTCACCACGACGGCGGCTTCATTCGGGGAATAGCCGGCGGCAAACGCGTTGATCGAGGTCTGGCCGTCCATCACAAACAACTGCGGAACTGCCACGCCCGCGGCGAGCGCCATCTCCTCGACCACGTTCAGGAGCCTCCGCTCCTGCAAGTCGCCGCTGTCCCTTTTCACGCGGCGAGCGCCCACCATTTCGGCGACCGCGGTGCCGCCCGCCGACAGCGCAACCATTCGCGTGAGCGTTCCCGATGCGATGACGCCGAGCACGACCACGGTGGTCACGATGTAGGCCGATCGGGGGACGGCCGCGAGCGCGTGCGCGACCGGCCAGAGGGGCCGCTCGGTCGCGTACAGATAGATGTAGCCGCCGACCACGTTGATGGAAAGCACGATGCCCGCCACGGCAAGCAGGAACGCGAGCACGATCAAGCCGGTGCGGCGCCGGGCCCGGTGCTGTTGCTCGAAGAAGTCCATTGCGCCGCAGGCGCGGAGCGGGCCGGCCGACGAGGCCCGCTAGCTGAACGATACCTTGACCGGCTTGCGCTCTTCGGGAGACTCCGTCGATTCGAGCAAAGTCGCGTCCTTGAACCCGCCGAAGCCGGCGACGAAGTTGTCGGGGAAACTTTCGATCGCCGTGTTGTAGCTCATCACCGCGTCGTTGTAGGCTTGGCGAGCGAACGAAATCTTGTTCTCGGTGCTGGTGAGCTCCTCGGAGAGCTGCATCATCGTCTGATTGGCCTTGAGATCTGGATAGGACTCGGACACCGCGAAGAGCCGCCCGAGCGCACCGGACAGGCCTTGTTCCGCAGCGGCCATGCGTTTCATGGCCTCGGCGTCGGCCGGATTGGCGGCGGCGCGCTGGTTGGCGCTCTGCGCGCCCGCACGCGCCGCGATCACCGCCTCCAGCGTTTCGCGCTCGTGCTTGATATAGCCCTTCGCGGTCTCGACCAGGTTCGGGATGAGATCGTAGCGCCGCTTCAGCTGCACGTCGATCTGCGCAAAGGCGTTCTTGAAGCGGTTGCGCTGCGCAACCAGTCCGTTGTAGATCGAGATCAGCCATGCGATGGCCGCGACGACGACGGCGACGACGATCCAGAATCCCCAACTCATGTCTCCTCCTCTCAGTCGCGAGCGAACGCGGATCAGTCGTCTTCGATGTAGATGACCACGGTTCCCGCAAGCTTGTCGTGCCAACCCTGCTTACGCTTGTCGAAGGCGATCCAGATAAATCCGAGCATGAAAATGCAGGAGACGATATAGGCGAAATAGCGGCCGATCAGCTTGCCCGTGGAAGGCGCCCCGAATGTCTCTGCGTCCACTATCTTGGCCGAGATCAGCATCTTCCCGGGCGTCGCGCTGCGGTAGCGCCAGAAGACGATTACCGCCAGCGCGGGCAGCAAACCCTGCACGAGGAGATCGAACAGCACGGTTTTCCCCTCGTAGTAGAGCCGCACGTACTGCGTGCCGTAGACCGCAACCACAATCAGCCCGATGGCGGCGACCAGGATCAGTGTGTCGATGATCGAGGCGAGAACCCGCTTCCAGAAGCCCACGTATTGCGGCTCGCGCAGTGTCACGTTGTCGGCCATGGCCACCCCCTGCGGCGCATGGTAGCCCGACCCTTGTGACGAGGCAACCGCGCAGCCGCGACCTGCCGGGCGCGTTGAAGGCGAACAAGCCGTCCGCCCGCGCGCGCGGCGCGCTCAACGACGTGGCGAACCGCAAGCTACGAGGAAAGACCGCGCCGTCAAGCGCTCAGTTCGGATAGCCGCCCGCGCCCGGAAGGACCTGCATCCACGGCGACGGACAGGTGGGGACGTTCGGGTAGTAATCGCGGGAATCCGGGCAGTAGTAAAGCACCCCCGAACCCTGCTCGATGTAGACGGGAGGTTCCGAGTAGGCGGGCACCGGATACACCGGCGGATAGTAGTAGGGATAGGGATAGAAGAACGGCGCACCGAACACGACCGCGCCGCCGACGACTGCATGGTGGCGATGGAAGAAGGGAGGACGGCCGACGAACACGGACCCACCATGACGCACGCCCACGAAGGGCCGACCCCCCGGGTGTCCCGCGTGTCCGCTCACCCCTCCCACGTGTCCGCTGACTCCCACGTGGCCCCCGCGCCCTCCGCCATGGCTCCCGCCGCCGCGCGCAAAGACGGCCCCTGCGCTTGCCAGCAAGGCCAATCCAAGCAGAATCGCAATCGGTCGTTTCATTGGAGCCTCCCGTTCACGGAGAACCCGGCTGAGAAAGTCTAACGCCAGGCGGCAGCCCGGGTCGACCTTTTACACCTTTTACACATCGTTACATCCGCCGCTTCATGGGCACTCCGGCTCGCCCGGCCGCGGCGCGGGCCGCTCCACGAATCCGAACCGGCGGGGCACATCCGCGCTGCGAACGCGAGCCACCCGCACGCTCTTGCCCTGCAGCGTCGCTCGCGCTTCTGCGCCGTGCGCGACGTCTTCCAGGAGCCGCTCGACCGCCCGGCCGCGGACGTCGGTGAGGCGCTCGAGAACGGCGGAGAGATCGCGGTCGAGGAGCACGCCGATGCCGATCTCCGTCTCGAGAAGCAGTGCGCCCGCGTCGTCGAGAAACACCGCTTCGAGCGTGCGCGGCACGGCGCCGGTGTGCGCGACAAGCCCCTGTCCCGCGTCGTCGAGCCGGTATACCCACGGCGTGTAATCGAGCGCGACGAACACCCGTTGCGGGCCGTTCTGGAAATACCAGCGGCCTTCGGCGTCGGCCGCGTAGTTCCTGCCGATGAACTCCCTGACCGCGGCATTGCCGACGCGCTCGAAGCGCCCGGCGACGGTTTTGATCATCCAGTTTCCGCGCCGGTCGAGCGAGAGCCAGCCGTATACCGCGGGCACGTCCGGCCACTTCAGCATCGATCGCAATACGATCTCGTCCATTTGATATGCTCGCTTCTCAAAAGGATACGTCACCCCCGCTTTTGCCGGAACCCGGGCCGGGGGACCGAACGCGGACAGCCGGGAGGCGCGAGGTGAGAAAGGAAGATTTCACGTTCGTCCATACCCTGCGGGTGCGCTGGGCGGAAGTCGACCGGCAGGACGTGGTTTTCAACGGGAACTACTTCCTCTACTTCGACGTCGCTGTCTCCGAATACTGGCGCGCGATCGGCTTCCGCTACCCCGAGGACATCGTCGAGAAATTCGGCACGGACATCTATGCCGTGAAGGCGAGCGCCGAATATCACGGCCCGGCGACCTATGACGAGCTGATCGAGGTCGGATGCCGCGTCGGCCGCATCGGGCGCTCCTCGATGCAGCTCGTGTTCGGCGTCTGGCGCGGCCCCTCGCACATCACCAGCGGCGAGCTCGTCTACGTCAACGCCGATCTGAAAACGAGGAAATCGGCGCCGTGGCCCGAGCCGATCAAACGGGCGATCCTGCAGTTCGAGCGCACGCCCCCCGAAATGTCATAATCGCTGCCGTCACCGAGACCTCGCACCATGCAGGCGGGAAAACCGAAATACTGTTTCGAGGATTTTCACGTCGGCATGGTCATCGAGCAGCCCGGCCCGACGCTCACCCGCGAAGACATGATCGAATTCGCCCGGCGCTACGATCCGCAACCTTTCCACGCGGACGAGGAAGCGGCGAAGCGCTCGATCTACGGCGGGCTGATCGCGAGCGGCTGGCAGACGGTGAGCCTCGCCATGCGCATGATCTGCGACGCCTACCTGCTCGATGCAGCGAGCCTGGGTTCTCCCGGCGTGAACCAGGTCCGCTGGCTGAAGCCGGTGCGCCCCGGCGACACGCTGCGGCTGCGCATGAGCGTTCTCGAATCGAAGCCATCCACGAGCAAGCCCGATCGCGGAACCGTGCTGCACCGCTGGGAAATCCTCAACCAGAAGGACGAAGCGGTCATGAGCATGGAAGGTTATGGGATGTTCAAGCGGCGCGACGCCGCGTGAATCGGGCGCCGGCCCGCGCTACGGCAGGCGGTACAGCAGCAACCGGTAGGTCTTGTAGCGCTCGAAGACTTCCTTGCTGCGGTGGCCGGAGAAATATTTGTAGTTCGCCTTGTCCAGTTTTTTCCGCAGCAACCTGAGCGCCAGCCGCGCGAGCAGCGGATAGCGGCCCTCGACGTAGCGCCCGATCGTGAGCATGGCCGGCTTGACCCTGTTCGTCAGCAGATCGTTCACCAGCTCCATGTTGGGACTGACGCGCCGCGTGATGTCCTCGTCCTTGAGGAGAACGAAGGGCGTTCGCTTCATCGAAGCATAGAACTCCCGCAGCGGATGGCCGCCGCCGAAGCTCCCGTCTCCGGCTCCGCCGTCGCCGGAGGCGTCGGTCTTGAAGAAATCCGAGATCAGGAGAAGCCCGCCGGGTTTGAGGATCGCCTGCAGGATCGGCAGGGAAACCGAGGGCGAGATGTACTGGAAGCTTTCGCTGAACAGAGTCGCGTCGTAGTATCCGCGGCACTGTCCGGCAGGAAAATCCTCGAAACGGCATTCGTGGATGCGCGGCGCAGGGCCGGAGTAGCCGGCAAGCCTGCGGCGCACCGCTTCGCCGAGATCCTTCGCGGGGATGACGCCGTCGGCGCGGTAGCCTCGGTCGAGCAGCTGGCGCAGGAGATGCCCCGTGCCGCAGCCGATGTCGAGGACGCGGACCTCGCGTTCGGGCCGCGGCAGCTGCGCGATCAGCATGTCGTTGTAGCGCTGCTGGGCGGCGGCGAGGTTGCCGAGCTTGAGCTCCAGGTCCCCGTCCCAGAGCCCGTAGTGCAGGTCTTCCACGTCGAGGAGTTGCTGCGCCAGGACCAGGCCCAGCTCCCGGCTGTGCATCTTCTTCGTTTTCATCGCCTCCTCAGGCGGGCCGCGTTTGTCGGCGGCGGGAGCTTCCGAACATTCTAGCCAGCACGACGCGCGAGTGCAAAGCGGCGCGATTCTATTTTCCGACTGCGGAAAGCTCCGTCTTCATCCGCGATCTGAACGAGCGCTCCGTTGCGTCGTCCGTGTAAGGCGCCGAGGCGGCGAATCGGCCGATCAACTCGATGTAGTCTTCACGCCCCAGATTCTTTTCCGTGAGCGCGCCGATTCGATCCAGCTCGCGGACGAGCCTCGACTGCTGCTCGTAGAGGTGATTGAACTGCGCGTCGCACCGCGGAATCGGCGTGGGATAGTTCCGGATCTCCTCGGCGAGCGAGCGCCGGCGGTCTTCGAGGTGGAGCTTGATTTCGTTCCACATCGACGCGAGCTTCGCCGAGCCCCGCGTGATGTCCAACTGGGTCCCGGAGGTCACGCAGGGCTTCTTGCGAACAGTCGGACGGGTCGATACGGCGAATACGGGCCTTGGCCCGAGACGAGCATCATTCCGGTTTGATGCCCGCGGCCTTCACCATCGGCCACCACTTCTCGATCTCGGCTTTGTGAAACGCACCGAGCGCCTCCGGGGTCTGTTGCTCGCGCCGCGGGATCTCCTGGCCCAGATCGGCGAAGCGCCGGCGAACCGTCGGATCTGCAAGCGCCGCGACAATGGCTCCGTTCAGCTTCGCAACGACGTCGCGTGGCGTGCCGCGCGGCGCCCAGATTCCGTACCACACGGAAACATACAGCCCCGGCAGGCCCGCTTCGTCCACGGTGGGGATATCGGGCGCCGCCGCCAGGCGTGTCTTCGCGGTGATCGCGTAGGCCCTGATCTTGCCGCCGCGCACCTGCGGAATGGAGTTCGACGCCTGGTCGATCATCAGTTCGATGCGGCCGCCGACGAGATCCAGCATCGCCGGGCCGGTGCCCTTGTAGGGCACGAGCTCGAACCGGGTGCCCGTCGCGTTCTGGAAGTAGATTCCGCCGATGTGCGTCGCCGACCCCGGTCCGGCGGTGCCCGCCGAGGCCTTGCCCGGACTGGCCTTCAGCCACGCGATCAATTCCTTCAGGTCTTTTGCCGGCACCGAAGCGTTGGCGACGATCATGAGCGGATTGCTCGCGATCATCGCCAGCGGTTCCAGGTCCCTGAGCAAGTCGTACTGCAGCGGATAGACCGCGCCGTTGATGACGTGGGTGCCCCAGTGGCCGATGCTGAGCGTGTAGCCGTCGGGGGCGGCGCGCGCGACCCGGCCCACGCCGAGGGTGCCGGCCGCGCCGACGACGCTTTCCACCACGATGGTCTGGCCGAGCGCTTTCCCCATCGGGACGCCGACGATGCGGGCGATCGTGTCCACCGGACCGCCCGCGGCAAACGGCACGACCATGGTGACCGGCCGGGACGGATAGCCCTGGGCCGCGGCGGCAGAGACGCCGGCGAGAATCGCCGCAAGCGCGAGGCCCGTGGACCGAGACCTCGAACCGATTGCAGGGAAGGCGCGCGCGTATTTCAGGGCATGCATCTCATTTTCTCTCCCTTCGACAGCGCAGGTTACATGCACCCGGCCGGCGCGCGCAAGCGCCGGTCCATCTCAGGCGCGCGCCCGCTGGCGGAGCAGCTCGCGTCCCAGCAGCGCCGCGCCGAGCGCGAGCCCGACGAGATCGGTGACGATCGCGCCGCGGAAGGCGTCCGCCGGAATCAAGAGGAGCACGCCGGCCGCGACGAACAGCAGCCGCAGCGGCAGCGCGATCGGTGCGGCGTAGTAGCCGACGACGCCTATCGTTCCCATCCAGACGCCCAGGCCCGCGGTGAATGCCGCCCAGGCGATCGTCAGCGGATCGCCGCGCATCAAGAGGCTCGGCGAGAAAACGAAAAGAAACGGCACGATGTAGGCGCTCCAGCCGATGCGCGCCGCGGTCCAGCCGGTGCGGTTCGGGTCGGCGCCGCCGATGTTCGCGGCGGCAAACGCCGCGAGCGCCACGGGCGGCGTCACCATCGACATGATGCCGAAGTAGAGCACGAACATGTGCGCCGCCATCGGCTCGATGCCCGCCTTCACCAGCGCCGGGGCGATCAGCGTCGCCATGATGATGTACACGCCCACCGTCGGCATGCCCATGCCCAGCAGCACGCCCAGCGCCGCGGTGAGGAGAAGCAATAGCACCACGTTCTCCTGCGTGATCGTGAGCAGCTGCAGCGTGAGCCCGAACGCGAGACCCGTGATGTTGAGGATGCCGATGAACATTCCGGCGGCCGCGCAGATCATGATGAGATCGACCACCGCGCCGCCGGTGGAGACGCCCGCGCGCAGCACTTCCGGGATCGTATAGCGATGACCCTTGTAGCCGAACGTGAGCGCGAAAAAGACGAGCACGGCGGTGGCGAGCAGCGCGCAGTATTCCGCGCGCAGATTTCCCCAGAGCAGTGCGCCGATCAGCACCGCGAACGGGACCGGGAAGTACCATCCGGCGCGCAGCACGTTGCGAGTGCGCGGCAGCACGTGCGCGGGCTCGCCGAGGATGCCGCGCTTGGCCGCCTCGAGGTCCACCTGGAAGAACAGGGCCAGGTAGTAGAGCACGGCGGGGATCGCAGCGGCCACGGCTACCGACGCATACGGCACGCCCAGCACCTCGGCCATCAGGAAGGCCGCCGCGCCCATCACCGGCGGCATGAGCTGGCCGCCGGTCGAGCCGACTGCCTCGACCGCCGCGGCCACCGTCGGCGGGAAGCCGGCGCGCTTCATCAGCGGAATGGTCACCACGCCCACCGCAGAGACGTTGGCCACGGCGCTGCCTGAGATCATGCCGAAGAACGCCGAGCCCACCACGGCGATTTTCGCGGAGCCGCCGCGGTAGCGCCCCATCCAGGCGCGCGCGAGATCGGTGAAGAACTCCGAGCCGCCGCAGCGCGACAGGATCTGGCCCATGAGGATGAAAGGGATCACCACGGTGATGCCGATGTTGACCGGGCCGCCCAAGAGCGCGTTGGTGTCCAGGCCCAGATACACGAGCAGCCGCGTGAATTCGACCGGTCGCGACTGGAACACGCCGGGCAGGTGGTCTCCGAGCATGGCGTACACCACGCCCGCGAGCACGACGAAGACGAGCGACGAGCCGGCGGTGCGCCGCGTGGCTTCGAGCACCAGCCCCGCGAGCGCGGCCGCCATCAGCACGCCTTCGAGAGGCCGCGAGGTGAGCTCGTTGGAGAGGGCCGGATAGCGCCACGCGGTGTACAGGCACAGCGCCAGTCCCAACACGGCCGCCGCCGTGTCCCACGCGCGAACGCGTCCTGCGAAGCGCGCATGCGCGGGCGTCGTGAGATACGCGAGGGCCAGGGCGAAGCCGACGACCGTAACGAGGAACTGCTCGGTGTAGAGCGACACGCCGAACCAGCCGCGCGGCAGGTCGAGCACCCAGCCGACCACCGCCAGGACGAGCAGCGTCTGCAGCGCGAGGTTGACGCGTCCCCAGCCCGCGCTCCGCGGCTGCGGGCTTGCGACGTGATCGGCCATCGGCTGTTACTTGAGCCCGCCTAGTCCTTTTTCTTTGAAGAACTTCGCCGAGCCCGGATGGAACGCCGCGGGCATTTCCTTGTTGATGGTCGCCGGATCCCAGCCGTTGAAGGCGCGAAGGCTCTCGGCGAGCTTCGGCTTGTTCTCGTACATGGTCTTCGCAATTCGGTAAACCGTGTCGTCCTTGACGTGGGCGCCGACCGCCACCAGGTAATCGTAGGCCATCAACTTGGTCGGGCCGTCCAGGCCGGCGAACGCGGGCGAAGGGTTCACCAGCTTGATGTAGGCGTAGGGCATGATTTTCTTCATCGCCGCGACCGATTTGGGGTCGTCCAGCAGCGGCAGGTAGCGGATGCCGCCGACCGACTTGTCCACCTCGGCGACTTTCGCCGCGCCGAGCGCGAAGAAACCGCCGTCGATCTTGCCCTCGATGAAGTCATCGGCGCCGCGCACGACGTTGGGGACGAGCACGGGCACGATGTCCTTTCGGGCGAGCCCGCCGGTGGCGATGATCGCATCGACGATCCGCTCCAGCGTCACCTGCGCCGAATAGCCGTACGGCAGGCGCTTGCCCTTCAACTCGGCGAGCGCCTTGATCGGCGAGTCCTTGCGCACGAAGATGCTCGAGTACAGCGGAAAGATCACGCCCAGCACGCGCAGGTTCGCCTGCTTGCGGCCCTGGTACGGGCCTTCGCCCTTGGTGGCCTCGTCGATTTCCAGCACGTTACACACGGCGAGGTCGAGCTCGCCGGAATTGACGAGCGGCAGCACCGCGCTCGAGCCCGAGTAGGGCTGCACGCGGCTCTGGATCTGCGCCGATTCCGACATCACGCGGGCGATCGCCGAGCTCATGTTGTAGCCGATCGAGCCCTGCGGCGCGCTGCCGAAACCGAGAACCTGCGCCTGCACGCCGGAAGCAAGCAGTGCCGCCGCAAAGACGACGAGAATTCTTTTCATTGATGTCCCCCTCCAACAAGGAGGGTCAATGTAGCAAACGCTTCCGCGCGAGGCAAACTCCGCGCTCTCCGGAAAGCTCCACTGGTACGACGAAGACGGGAAGCGTCGCGACGCGAGGGACGGCTATCCCGAGATCCGCAGCGCCGAGCAGCACTCGGGAGCGAAGAGGGCCGGATGGGAGCGAAGAGGGCCGGATGGGAGCGAAGAGAGCCGGATGAGCCCGCGACCCGGCGAAACGGTCCCGTTCCTCCGGCCGGAGCGATCCCCGACGGGGGCGCGGCAATCCGAGGAAGGCGCCTGCGCCTTCCTAGTACCGCTTTCCGGCGCTGAACTCCACTTTGATGCGCGCCACCTGTTTTCGCACCGCTTCGAGCTCGGCCCGGGCCACCTCGACCTTCAGCGCGCTCTCTTCGTCCGGCGCGGCATCACCCTTCTCCGAAGACCGGGACGACAAGGCTGCCTGAGCATCCCGGAACCGCCCGGCAGCCGCGTTCCACTGCTCGACCAGTTGCTCTTCCTGTTTCCGCCATGCTTTTCGTTTGTCCATGGAGGCAGAGGATATAGAAGCGCCCCCGTTCTGTCGAGGAATGGGCGTTCGCGACGCGCAACATCGGTCCGCGGACCGAATTCCCGACTCCCTCTTTTCGGAGGCCGCATGAAAAAAGCCCGGTTGCCCGGGCTTTGTTCTCAGCCGACGTCGCTGTTACACGACAGGCTTGATGTTGACTGCCTGATCGCCCTTCGGGCCGGCGGTGACATCGAAGGACACCTTCTGGTTTTCCTTCAGGGTCTTGAAGCCGCTGCCCTGGATCGCCGAGAAGTGCGCGAACAAATCCTTGCCGCCGCCGTCCGGAGTGATGAACCCGAAGCCCTTGGAGTCGTTGAACCACTTGACCGTACCTGTACTCATTTGCACATTTCCTAAAAAATTGTAAGAAGGCTTTCGCCCGGAGCGCGGGAACTTCAAGGGGAGAGAAAAAACAACGACCTGATGAGATGGGCGCCGCGCAAGCGGCTGCAGCTGGACCAGACGACCTCGGCTTGGAGAATCCTGCGCGCTCCTTATACACGCGCATTGCGGTCGCGTCAAGCCGCGCCTCGGGTGTGCGGCGGCAGCGGGGAGTCGGAGTGGCTCCGAGCCGAGCGCGCCGATTCAGGTCTCCAGCTTCGCGTCCGGGAGTGTCGGGTCCGACTGGGGCCGGGGCAGCCCACGGCAAACCACCCGATTGCGGCCCGCCTTTTTGGCCGCGTACAGAGCATCATCGGCGTGTTTCATCCAGGAGTCCAGCGACTCGCCGGGTTGAAGCTCGCCGACCCCTATGCTCACCGTCAGCTGCCGGCCGTCGAGCAGGGGCGATTCCGCGATGGAAGCGCGAAGCTGCTCCGCGACGACGGCGGCCGCAGCCTCCTGCGTGTCGGGCAGCAACAACATGAATTCCTCGCCGCCGATGCGAAAGAGCAGATCGAGCTTGCGCGAGCGCTTCCCGACCAGCGAAACGATTCCCTTCAGCAGGCTGTCGCCTTTCGCATGGCCGAATTGATCGTTGACGCGCTTGAAGCGATCGACATCGATCAGCAGCAGCGAAGCCGGGGCCGAGTTGCGCCGCTGCCGTTCGATGGCGTCGCTCAGGCAGCGCTCCATGTGGCGCCGATTGAAAGCGCCGGTCAGCGGGTCCAGGATCGCCTGGTCGAGGAGCCTGCGATGCAGGTCGACGATGATGCTGAGGACGATATTGGCGAGGACGATGGTGAGCGTCAGCGTGACGAAAAACCGGATGGTGTACGCGAGGCCGATGTAGTGATACACCAGCGCGCTGATGATCAGGAGCAGCAAAATGCTGCCTGCATTGGCCATGCGCCGCGAAAGGGCGAAAGTGAAGAGCAGCACCGTGGGGTAGCACCACAGCGCGCCGAAAAAGCCCTGGACCTTGAGGGAAATCGCCGTGCCCGCCGCGATGGGGACGAGCAGCAGTATCAGCGGAATAGGCGGAGATTTCTTCAAATAGATGGCGAAAGCGTCGACGCCGAGAACAAGGAACGCGCTCAGAATTCCTGCTCCCAACCCAGGATTCCCCTGCACGAAAGCGTTCACGGAGAACGGAAGGAGGCAGACCGCCGCGGCACTCGCGAGGCCGTACAGAATCCGCCCGCGGTAGGGGGCGAGCGGATCCTCTCCGGTTTCGACTGGGCTTGCGCCTTCCATTGCGTTTGCCTCCCCGGTCACGGTCAGTTGCGCCGCCCTGCCCCCTGAGAAGCGGCGGGCGTCCCTTTCCATTGTGCTCACATCATCACTTTACCAGCGACCGGAGCCTCGCCGCATGGTTGCCGATTCATTCACCTGTGCAGGCTGTATGTCAATTTGATCTATATCAACCGGCGAATACGTCGAGCGCGAATAATGAAAGCGGGTGTTTTTCCGGAACCGCGAGCATCGATTCTTTGCAAAGGAGACGCCGAAATGAAAACCAAGCTCATGACATTCTCGACCCTGACTCTCGTTGCTCTGTTTCACCCGTTACTGGCGCTTGCACAGCAGACCGCGCAGACGACCGGTCCGCAGCCGGAGCGGTATTGGCCGGGTCCCTGGCACATGTGGAGCGGCGGCTGGGGATTCTGGTGGATCTTCCCGCTGCTGATGCTGTTCATGATCGTTGCCTGTGCGGCCATGTTCCTGTTCGGTCACAGATCAGGCGGCGGGCATGGGGCACCGTGGCACATGATGACCGGACCATGGGGGC
>Ga0137463_1000301_pt1 | contig 18333 bp, 16 predicted proteins | sample EasRivERMGT800_2_FD_102333 | JGI IMG/M metagenome (GOLD analysis project Ga0137463, IMG submission 102333) | Soil microbial communities from meander-bound floodplain in the East River, Colorado, USA - East River MetaG ERMGT800_2 | ecosystem: Environmental > Terrestrial > Soil > Floodplain ...
CCGAAGAGATAAGGCACGAGACCGCCGATAAAGAGTCCGACGATCACCATGTGATTAGACAGGTCGAACGAGAGCGTTTTACCGGCGTGATCGAGCGCGTGCGTATAGTCGGCAAAGAGCACCAGGGCCGCGAGGCCCGCCGAGCCGATGGCGTAGCCCTTCGTGACCGCCTTGGTGGTGTTGCCAACCGCATCGAGCGGATCGGTGATGGCGCGCACCGAATCCGGCAGTTTCGCCATCTCGGCGATGCCGCCGGCGTTGTCGGTGATCGGGCCGTAGGCGTCGAGGGCGACGATAATCCCGGTCATCGACAGCATCGAGGTCGCAGCGATGGCGATGCCGTAGAGGCCCGCGAGCGTATAAGCAACGAGAATTGCCGCGCACACCGCAATCACCGGCAATGTTGTCGCCCTCATCGAAACGCCCAGACCCGCAATGATGTTGGTCGCGTGCCCTGTGGTCGAGGCCTGCGCCACGTGTCGCACCGGCGAGTACTCGGTGGCCGTGTAGTACTCGGTGATGACCACCATGAGCGCGGTCAGCACCAAACCGACCAGCGCCGCCCCCCACAGGTGCCAGATCGTAATCATCCGTTGGGAGCCGAGAATCTCGAACGGGACCTCCTTCACCACGTTGCCCATGATCCAGTAGGTCACCGGGACAAAGGCGATCGCGGCGAGCACGCCGGCGACGATGAGTCCGCGGTAAAGCGCGCTCATGATCTTCTTGCCCGGCTGCGCCTTGACGAACATGCAGCCGATAATCGAAGCGATGATTGATACGCCACCCAACGCGAGCGGATAGATGAGCGCGGCGTCCGTGGTGGTCTTGACCATCAAGGCGCCCAAAAGCATCGTCGCGATGAGGGTTACGGCAAAGGTTTCGAAGAGGTCGGCCGCCATGCCGGCGCAGTCCCCCACGTTGTCGCCAACGTTGTCGGCGATCACCGCCGGATTGCGCGGGTCGTCCTCTGGAATGCCGGCTTCCACCTTGCCGACCAGGTCCGCGCCGACATCGGCTCCCTTGGTGAAGATGCCGCCGCCGAGCCGGGCGAAAATCGAGATCAGCGAGCCGCCGAATCCGAGACCCACGAGCGGCTTGATGACGTCGCTGTATGCGGCGCCGGGTGCAGCTGAATTGGCCATGATCGCGTAATAGCCTGCGACACCGAGCAGGCCGAGGCCCACGACGAGAAGACCCGTGATCGCGCCGCCGCGGAATGCAAGGGTCAGTGCTTCATTCAGGCCGACCCGGGCAGCCTCCGCGGTACGCACGTTGGCGCGGACCGAGATATTCATGCCGATATAGCCGGTCGCTCCGGACAGGATTGCTCCGAGCGCGAACCCCCAGGCGGTCGCCCAGCCGAGACCGGGCACCAAGCCGATCACCAGGAACAGGATCACGCCGACGACGCCGATGGTCGCGTACTGGCGGTTCAGGTAGGCCATGGCCCCGGTCTGAATGGCCTGCGCGATCTCACGCATGCGGTCGTTGCCGGTGGGTTGCTGCAGGATCCAGGATATTTGCCAGCCCCCGTAGGCCAGCGCCGCCGCGCCGCAGATGAAGGCTAGCCAGAGACCTCCGCTCATAAATTTCTCCCCTGAATGAGGCCCTTGTCCCGGGCCCGAATGGATGAAAGGCGCGGAATTATAGCAGCAGCGAAGAAGCTAAAGCCTGAAAGCGGGAAGCTTCTTGGGAACAGGTGCGTTCTTCAGCTTCACGTAGTCAGGCAACCCGTTCTTGTAAGGCGGCGGCGCCTCGCCCTGGATCAACGGCGAAAGATAGACGCGGCACTTCGCCGTGATGTGGAAGCCGTCTTCGGTAATGAAGTCGCGCGGCATCATCTTTTCCTTGTTGGCGATGTCGGCGAGGTTCGCAACGGCGATGCGCCAGCGATACGGCTTGTTTGAAATGCGCTCGATGATCGGCATCACGGCATTCCTGCCCGCAATGGCGAGCTTTACCGCGGCCACGCCGAGCTTGTAGGACTGTTCCACGTCCACTTTCGAGGCAATATGCCGGGCGGACCTTTGCAGGTAATCGGCAAGCGCCCAGTGGTACTTGTACTTCAGGCGGTCCTTCACGAGCTTTGCGACGATCTCGCCTGCGCCGCCCAGTTGCGAATGGCCGAAGGCGTCCTTCAGACCGGTCTCGGAAAGGAACTTCCCTTCCTTGTTGCGCAGACCCTCCGAGACGGCGATCGCGCAGTACCCGTCGCGTTCCACGACTTTCTTGACCCGCTCGAGAAATTTCTCCTCGTCGAACTGGATCTCCGGGAAAAGGAGTATTTGCGGCGCGTCGCCTTCCCGGTCGGCGGCGAGACCGCAGGCTGCGGTGATCCATCCGGCGTGCCTGCCCATCACTTCCATGACGAACACCCGCGTGGACGTCTTAGACATCGAGGCGACATCGAAACCGGCTTCGCGGATCGAGGTCGCGACGTATTTCGCGACCGAGCCGAAGCCCGGGCAGTTGTCGGTGATCGCAAGATCGTTGTCGACCGTTTTTGGTATCCCCACGCAGATGAGCGGATATCCGAGCTTTTCTCCGACTTGAGAGATCTTCCAGGCGGTGTCGGCGGAGTCGTTGCCGCCGTTGTAGAAGAAATAGCCGATATCGTGGGCCCGGAATACCTCGATCAGGCGCTCGTAATGCGACCGGTTTTCCTCGATGCCTTTCAGCTTGTAGCGGCATGAGCCGAACGCGCCGCCCGGCGTGGTTTTGAGCCTCGAGATCGCCGATGCGGGCTCGCGGCTGGTGTCAATCAGGTCCTCGGTGAGCGCGCCGATGATGCCGTCGCGGCCAGCGTAGACCTTGCCGATGCGGTTTCTGTGCTTGCGCGCGGTCTCGATCACGCCCGCGGCGCTCGCGTTGATGACCGCGGTCACCCCACCTGATTGAGCATAGAGCGCATTTTTTGGCTTCATGGCATCGCGTGTTTTATTTGAGCGCGGCGAACGCCCGATCGCGGATCTCCGCGACCGAGCCGACGCCCGAGATTTTCCTATACTTCGGCGCGCGCGCGTCACCCTGCGCGGCCCAATTCGAATAGTATTCCACGAGCGGCCGCGTCTGCTTCCGGTAGACTTCGAGCCGCTTCCTGACCGTCTCCTCCCTGTCGTCGTCGCGCTGAATCAGCGGTTCGCCCGTAACGTCGTCCCTGCCCGCTCTCTTCGGCGGATTGAATTTGACATGGTAGACGCGTCCCGAGCCGGGATGTACTCGGCGCCCGCTCATCCGTTGAATGATCTCATCCTCGGCCACGTCGATCTCGAGCACAAAGTCGAGATCGACGCCGGATTCACGCATCGCTTCCGCCTGGGGGATGGTACGCGGAAAGCCGTCGAACAAGTATCCGTTCCTGCAATCCGGCTCCTTCAGACGCTCCTTCACCAGACTGACGATGATATCGTCGGAGACGAGTTGACCTGCTTCCATGACTTTTTTCGCTGCCATGCCCAGCGGGGTCCCCGCGCTCACTGCGGCGCGCAGCATGTCCCCTGTTGAGATTTGCGGAATGCGGAAGTGTTCCCTGATGAAACCCGCTTGGGTGCCTTTGCCTGCTCCTGGCGGGCCGAGAAGAATGAGTTTCATCAGGGTCTTCGGGGATCGCGGCGAAGCGCGTGTGGCAAATTACCGGTTGTGCCCCGTGCGGTCAAACAGCGCCCGCGTACGTTCCAGGTCCTCGGGCGTGTCAACGCCGGGGAGCGGCGCATCCTGTCGCACTGTAACGGCGATGGCGTAGCCGTGCCACAGCGCGCGCAACTGCTCGAGCGCCTCGAACTCCTCAACCGGCGAGCGTTCGAGCCGGGGATAGGTGCGCAGGAAATCGGCGCGATAGGCATAGATACCGATGTGCCGATAGCAAGGAAGCCCCTGCGGCAAGGCTCGTGTAGAAGCCGCAAAGGCATCCCGGGCCCAGGGGACCGGCGCGCGGCTGAAATAGCGCGCCAGTCCTGCATGATCGAGAACGACCTTCACGATGTTGGGATTGAACAGCTCGCCCTTGTCCCGGATCGGGTGGCAGGCTGTCGCCATGGCCGCTTCCGGCGTATCCGCAAGCAGGGTTGCCACTGCACGTATCAGGCCCGGCTCGATCATCGGCTCGTCGCCCTGGACGTTTACGACCAGACTGTCCGCCGCAAGCCCGAGGCGCTCCACAACCTCCGCGATCCGATCGGTACCCGTGGCATGGTCGGCGCGGGTCATGACGGCCTGATGGCCGTACCGTTCCACGGCCGCCGCGATGTCGCCGTGGTCGGTGGCCACGTATACTTCACGCGCGCCGCTCTCGCGCGCCCGTTCGGCTACTCGCACGACCATGGGCCTGCCTCCAATATCGGCGAGCGCCTTTCCAGGAAACCGGCTGGACGCGAACCGCGCCGGGATAATGGCGGTGAAGGACATGTGAAGGATTTTAGGCGGTCGCCTCCTCGTTCATTCGTTCACTTCTTCCTCGGGGGGCAGCTTTCTCGCCTCCTCCTCAAGCATCACCGGAATATCGTCCCGAATCGGAAACGCGAGGCGGTCGGCCTTGCAGACGAACTCCGCTTGCGCCCTGCGGTAGAGGAGCGGTCCCTTGCAGATCGGACAGACCAGAATGTCAAGCAGTCGCGCGTCCATGAATTCGTTCCAGTATGAGTTCCGCCAGGGCGGAATCGAGCTCGGCATCGACGCGCACCGCGATCAGATCGCGACGGCCGAAGTGCCGGCATTTTACCGCATCCTTCTCGGTCATCAGCACGAAATCACAGTCGGCAAACTCGAGTTCCGCGGCCCGATACTTGTGGTGATCCGGAAACGCATGGGCCGAGAACGCGAGCCCCATACGCGAAAGCCCCGCGAAAAACCGCTCGGGATTGCCGATTCCGGCGACTGCGTGCAGCTTCTTTCCGGAAAGCTCGGACTGCATCAAAGGTGCCGCAGGCGCATCAACGCGGTACAGACCCGCCGGCACGAGCCGCATACGAAACGCGCCAGGCCTCGGTTCGGCGCCGTTCACCACCGTCGCATCCACGCGGCGACCGGCAGGCTCACGCAAAGGACCGGCCGGAAGCAGCAAGCCGTTGCCGAGACCACGCTCATCCTCGACTGCGATTTCAAAATCTCGCTGCAAGCGGTAATGCTGCAATCCGTCGTCGCAGAGAATCACGTCGCAGTGAGCATGGGCTGCGAGCAGCGCGCGTGCGGCGGCGGCGCGATCTGCGCCGATCCACACCGGGCATCCCGAACGCTCGGCAAGCAGCAAAGGCTCATCGCCGACCTGCGCGGCGTCGTCTCCCGCGCTCACCGCGCGAGGTCCGGGTTCGGTCCCGCCGTGCCCCCGGCTGAGAATTCCGGGGCGTAGCCCCTTCGCGCGCAAAGCTTCGACAAGCGCGAGGATCAGCGGGGTTTTCCCTGTGCCCCCGACCGTCAGGTTTCCGACGACGATAACCGGAACGAGAAGTCGCACCGAGAGCAGCGCGCCTATGCGAAAGAGCAGACGGCGCAGGGCTACCAGCAGACGAAAGACAAGGCTTATCGGAAACAGCAGCACCGACACCGGGCTCAGCCGGTACCAGTGGCGCGCGGCAAAGCCAGCGGCAAGGAAGGTGGGCCGGGCGGCCTCCATACGGGCGCGCGCTACGCGCTACTTCGTTGTCTGCTCCACCGCGAACACCACCTGACCGAAGCCCGCTTGGCGCGCCGCGTCCATGACGCGGATCACCGACTGATAGTTGGCATTGTTGTCGGCGTTGATGACAACGATCGCCTCCTTCATACCCGCGCCGGCGCGATGGAGTTCTTCGGCGAGGCTTCCGACATCCCGGAACTGGACCGGCTTGCGCTGTAGCAGGTATTGCCCGTTGGCGCTGATAACTACGTTGATCTCGTTGGATCGCTCCAACTTCTTTTCCGCGTCTGCGCTCGGCAGATGGATCTTCAGCTCCGCGAATCTGGAATAGGTCGTAGTCAACATCAGGAAGATGATGATCACGAGCAACACGTCGATCATCGGAATCAGGTTGATTTCCGGATCTTCCTTCTGCGTGCGGGCGAACCTCATACCTGAGTATGCGGCGGCGGCTGGAATTCGAAACGTTCTCCGTGGACCACGTCGACCAGCTTCGCTGCCTGTTGCTCCATCTCGACCACGAAGCCTTCGACCCTGCCGCGGAAGTGGCGGAAGAAAATCATGGCCGGAATGGCAATCACCAAGCCGAATCCCGTGTTGTACAGCGCCACGGAAATGCCGTGGGCCAGTTCCTGGGGGTTGGATCCGGTGGGCGATTGCGAGCCGAAGATCTCGATCATGCCGACCACAGTGCCGAACAGGCCCATCAGCGGGCTGATCGTGGCGATAGTCCCGAGCGTCGTCAAAAAACGCTCCAGCTCGTGTGCCACCGCGCTGCCGGCCTCTTCGATCGCGTCCTTCATGACGTCGCGCGAACTCCTGTAGTTGCGTAGACCCGAAGCCAGTACCTGGCCGAGCGGAGAGTCCTGCGAGAGCTTTTCAAGCATGTCTTCACTCACGCCTTGCCTCTGGTATGCAGCGAGCACCTTCTCCAGCAAACCGCCCGGAACGATCTTCTCCTTGCGAAGGATCATGAACCTTTCGATGATGAGCGCGACTGCGATGACCGACACAACGAGAAGGAAATAAATCGGCCAGCCGGCAGCCTGGATGATGGCAAACAACAGCGTTCTCCGAGTCAGACAAAAAACGCGGACACTTTAGCCTGCGACTGCGAATTCGGCAAGGCAAAGAATTTCAAGAAGATGCGTCTTGGCACTCAAAGAAATTCAGAAACCGGAGCGCTCCTTGCCGCCCACGCAAAGCGAGCAACTCAGCCTAAGCCTTTATCCACAAATACTGTGGATAAGGTTGTGCATATTCGTCAAATAGCACGCGTAAGTGAATCGCGCAAAAGGGTTTTTTCAATCTTGATGAAAACTTGAACTTCCATTTTTCACTTTACCGCTCAAAGAGTTACAAGCAGGTTTTCGGCCTTTGTCTGATCCGCTCATAGGGGGTTGCATCGGCGCAGCGCCCGTTGTGGATAGGTTACAATCGACACATGCTCGCAGAACAAGGACTGGCGCGGGTTTCCACGCATTCCCCCTCGGAAATTCTCACCGTTTCAGCCCTCATTCGTAGCGTCCGGAATGTGCTTGAGCATTGCTATCCGCTGCTTTGGGTCGCCGGTGAGATATCCAATTTCACTGTAGCCAAATCAGGACACGCTTATTTCGTTCTGAAGGACGAGTACGCTCAGGCGCGCTGCGTCATGTTCCGGCACCGACACCAGTATCTCGATTGGCAGCCGCGCGATGGCATGCAAATCGAGGCGCAGGCGCTCGTGAGCTTGTACGAGCCGCGCGGCGACTTCCAGCTCAATATCGAAACCATGCGGCGCGCAGGGCTCGGCGCCCTGTTCGAGGCTTTCCTGAAACTCCGCGACAAGCTCGAAAAAGAGGGCTTGTTCAAAGCCGAAACGAAACGAACCCTGCCCTCCTTGCCGCGCGCGATCGGCGTGATCACATCGCTGGAGGCGGCGGCGCTTGGGGACGTATTGACCACGCTCGATCGGCGTAACCCGTCCATCGAAGTGGTGGTATTTCCCGTGCAAGTCCAGGGTGAAGGGGCTGCGGAGAAGATCGCCGTTGCGCTCGAATGCGCCGGCCGGCTCGGCGGGTGCGATGTCATGTTGCTGGTGCGCGGCGGCGGTAGCATCGAGGACTTGTGGGCTTTCAACGAAGAGATCGTGGCGCGGGCGATACGCGCATGCCCGATTCCGGTCGTAACGGGCATCGGCCACGAAACCGACTTCACAATCGCCGACTTCGTCGCCGACCGGCGCGCACCCACGCCGACCGCCGCAGCCGAGCTGGTCAGCCCCGAACGCGCGGGGCTGCTCGAGGGCATTTCCAAGCTGACGGCAAACCTCGCCCTGCGCGTCCGCCAGGAACTCGAGAGACGCATGCTGCACGTCGATCACCTTGCGCGCAGGCTGGTTCACCCCGGCTCGAGGCTGCGGGCTCAAAGCGACCTGCTCGGCCAATTGCGGTTAAGACTCGGGCAAGCTGCCAGCCGAATCTCGTCCGAGCGTCGCTGGGAAGTCGTTCGCCTCTTGCAGCGGGCCCATGCAGGGCTCCCCAATACCGACAAGCTCCTGGCGACCTCGCTGCAGTTGGTCGCACGGCTGCGTGCCGCAACGCACGGAGCGCTCGAGCGCGCGGGCTCGGTTTGCGCCCGTCGGATCGCCAATCTTTCGCACCTGGATCCGGCGGCAGTGCTGGGGCGGGGCTACAGCGTGGTCCGGGACGGCACGGGCCGGATCGTGCTGCGCGGCGCGAGTCTTGCCGCCGGCGACCTCCTCGACATCACGTTTGCGGAGGGCGGCGCCCATGCACGCGTCGAGCGCCCTCGGTAGGAAATCGTGCTCTAGGGAAGCAGCCGCTTGCAATCGGCCTCGCTTTGGACAGAGAATACGCGGGGCGCGCGGCTGCGGCCCTGATCATCGGGAGAATGACCATGAAGAATCCGCTCGATTCACTTTGGGGGACGATCATATGCGGTTTGATCCTGACCCTGATCCTGCACAACATCGTCTCGACCGCGCTGGGAGGCTGATATGGACTTCTGGGTAGCCGGAATTTCTCGCTGGATCCACCTCCTCGCAGGAGTGATGTGGATCGGTCTGCTCTACTACTTCAACTTCGTCAATGTCGCCGCAGCGAAAGCGGCGGCGGCCGACGGTACTGCGGCCGGCATTTCCAAGCACGTCATGCCCCGTGCGCTGCTGTACTTTCGCTGGGCGGCGGTCGTGACGTGGCTCGCCGGCGCGGCGCTGCTCGGGCGGCATTTCCTCGATGCGTTTTTCTTCCTGAACAAGGGGTATTACCCGATCGGGATCGGTGCCTGGCTCGGTACAATTATGCTGATAAACGTGTGGTGGCTGATCTGGCCCAACCAGAAGAAGATCCTGGGCATCAGCCCCGCAAGCGACGAGGAAAAAAACAAGGCGCGGCGAGTCGCCTTCCTCGCCTCGCGTACCAATACGATGTTCTCCATCCCGATGCTGTACTTCATGGCGGCGGGGGCCCATACCGCTCTATACTTCGGATAGAGCAAGCTCGATAAGATAAAAGCGGGCTGGCATGCGCCAGCCCGCTTTTTCGTGCACGAGCGCTAGCGCGCGGCGGGAGCCTTCTCGAGTCCCTGAATTGTCGTGCCGGACTTGATGCCTTTTGTCGCGAACCAGCCTCCAGGCATTTCGAGCGCGAACTTGGCGGGAGCCGCCGCACAATGCGAAGTTTCGGTTTGCGGCTGCATATCCGAGATGCTGACGATTTTTCCCTTTTCGTCGAAAAAAGCTACCGAGAGCGGGATCAGCGTATTCTTCATCCACATGCAGTGAAGCTCGGATTGTGGAAATACGAAAAACATGCCCTCGTTCGGACCGAGATGCTTGCGAAACATGAGCCCCTGCGCCCGCGTCTCGAACGTATAAGCGACCTCAGCACGAATGAGGTGAATCCCGGCTGACAGCTCCAAGATCGGCAACTCCGCGAGTGCGACGCTCGCACAAATCCACGCGGTGGCCCCGAGGGATGCAAGAAGCCTCTTTTTCATGCTGGACGTCGTACTTGGCAGAAATAAAAAAGGCAGGGAACGGAGCCCTGCCCGGGTCTCGTCGAGAGACAGCTACTTCTTCGCTTCGTCCTTCTTGGCGTCTTTCTTGGCGTCTTTCTTCGCGGCCTTCTTGGCGGGTTTCTTTTCGCCTTTCTTCATTTCAGACTTCTTTTCATCCTTCATCGGCTGGGCGCCAACGTGTGACGCGGCAAAAGCCGCGCCGCTCGGAACGGCGAACGCCGCGGCGACCAGGATGGAGATCAGCTTCCTCATGTTTTTTCCCCTACGTGAAGTTAAGGATCAGGTTGTGACCAGTCTTTTGCTTCGGAACCAGTCCCTCCCACTAACGCCCTGCCCTCGCCGAGGTTGACAAGCGTGTCAGCATCGCAGCGCACTTCCATCGGAGACGCAAGTCAGGTAGTCTATTTTTATTTTACAAATCAATGAGCTATCGACCTTCGCTTTCCTCCTTTCTTGGGATCCGCGGCCTTCTTCCGCCCGCCTCCGGCCTCGTCACTTCGCTCGAATGTCTGGCGTGTTGTGCGCTGCGTACGCGTCGGCCGTGAGCACTCTCGGCGATCCCCAGCCATCGCAACGGCAATAGGCAAAATTTCGATTGCTTCTGATGATTTCTTCGTTACCGGCGAAGACCGGCCCAGCATCCATAACGGGCGGTCCGCTGCCGCGTTGACGGGAGCTTGCGCTCCATCCGATCGTCGAGATGGACGGTGACGAAATGACTCGGATCATTTAAGGCGATCCGCGAGAAGCTGATTCTTCCCCGAGTTGAAGTACTACGATCTCGGGGTCGAGGCTAGAGACAGAATCAACGACCAGATCACGATCGACGCGGCCAACGTCACGCGGAAGTACGGCGTCGCAGTGAAATGCGCGACCATTACGCCGGACGAGGGACGCGTCAGGGAGTTCAACCTAAAGCAGATGTGGCGCAGCCCCAACGGTACCATCCGCAACATCCTCGACGGAACGATCTTCCGCGAACCGATTATCTGCAAGAACGTGCCGCGCGTCGTCTCTCATTGGAATTCATGGGCGCGGTGGACGCAGAACTCAGGCGGCGGGCGCCCTGACGCAGCGCGCGAACAGCGGAAAAGGCCTCGACCCGGGGAGCTTCTCCGTTCTCGAGGACAAAACCCGCCTGACCCCGGGTTTCCCGGGGCGAAAACAAAGGGGGACCTGCGACCGCGGGCGGCTACGCCGCCCGCGCGAGCCGCTAGCTCGCGGCCTGGATGTTCGAAGCCTGCTTGCCCTTCGGGCCCTGCGTGACTTCGAACTGGACTTTCTGTCCTTCCTTGAGCGTTTTGAATCCGCTCATCTGAATCGCGGAGAAGTGCGCGAATAAATCCTCACCTCCGTCATCCGGGGTTATAAAGCCATAACCCTTGGCATCATTGAACCACTTAACCGTACCTGTTGGCATAGAGCCTTCCTGAATTTTAGAACCGGGGAACCTTCCCCACTATGCCTGTACTTCAACGCAGCAGAGGGATGTGAGCCTGCAGACCGCATGGAGGACAAACACAGGGAAGCCTTTTACGCGCTTTGAGCGACGGCGTCAAGTGCTCTGGAGAGAGTCAACCCTTTGTTCTGCCGACACGTTTGGAGGTTGCATGGCGTAGCTACAGCGATTACATTATTGACGATGTGCCTACATTAAATGGAGACGTTCCGGCTGACAGGGCGTGCATGAGGCTCGTGACTTTCCCACTCGCGGCGGGTCCGAGCGGTTTGACGGGTGGTGGCTTCTGGCATAAGTTAAGTAAGGTATGGCAACCCGCATGCGAGAAGGCGCTCTACTCGAGGCCAAGAAAGCCAAACTCAAGCCTCCTCCCCTGTTCAAGGTCATCCTTTTGAACGACGACTACACCCCGATGGAATTCGTCGTCATCGTGCTGCAGAGGTTCTTTTCCATGACGCGTGAAAAGGCGACTCAGGTCATGCTCAAAGTCCATCGAGAGGGCATGGGTATTTGCGGGATCTACCCCAAGGACGTCGCCACCACCAAGGTCGAGCAGGTTGTCGGCTACGCACGCAAGCACCAGCACCCGCTACAATGCGTGATGGAGGAAACGTGAGAACAAGGCAGCTCAAATCCCTCGTTGATCTGATGAGGACCGGGAACGAAAGATGATCGCGCAGGAACTCGAAGTCAGTCTCCACATGGCGTTCGTAGAGGCCCGCCAGAAGCGGCACGAGTTCATCACCGTCGAGCACCTGCTGCTCGCGCTGCTGGACAACCCGACCGCCGCGGAAGTGCTGCGCGCCTGCGCTGCGAACATCGAGGAACTGAGGAAAGCGCTCGGAGACTTCATCGCCGCGCACACCCCCACGGTCGCGGGCACCGAGGAAATCGATACCCAGCCGACGCTCGGTTTTCAGCGCGTCATCCAGCGCGCGATCCTGCACGTCCAGTCTTCGGGCAAAAAGGAAGTGACCGGCGCCAACGTGCTGGTCGCGATCTTCGGCGAGAAGGACTCCCATGCCGTGTATTTCCTGCACCAGCAGGGTGTCACGCGCCTCGACGTGGTGAACTACATCTCGCACGGCATCACCAAGACGCCGGCCTCCAAGGAGGCGAAGGGCGGCGGTGACGCCGAACAGGAAACCGCAGGCGACGAGCAGCAGTCCGGCGGCGCTCTCGAAACGTATACGCTCAACCTCAACGCCCAGGCGCTGGTGGGTAAAATCGATCCGCTGATCGGCCGCGAGCGCGAGATCGAACGCGTCATCCAGACGCTATGCCGGCGGCGCAAGAACAATCCCCTCCTGGTGGGCGAGGCGGGCGTGGGCAAGACGGCCATCGCCGAAGGGCTCGCGCGCCGTATCGTCGAGGGCCAGGTTCCGGAGATCCTGGCGCGCTGCCAGGTGTACATGCTCGATATGGGCGCGCTGCTCGCGGGAACCAAGTATCGCGGCGATTTCGAACAGCGTCTGAAGGCGGTGCTCAAGCAGCTGGTCGACAACCCGAATGCGATCCTGTTCATCGACGAAATCCACACGCTCATCGGCGCCGGCGCCGCTTCGGGCGGGACGCTCGACGCTTCGAACCTGCTGAAACCGGCGCTCTCTTCCGGTGCGCTGAAATGCATCGGCGCGACGACCTACAACGAGTACCGCGGCGTGTTCGAAAAAGATCACGCGCTGTCGCGGCGCTTCCAGAAGATCGACGTGCCCGAGCCTTCGGTCGAGGAGACGGTCGCGATCCTGCGCGGCCTGAAATCGCGTTTCGAGGCGCATCACGGGATCAAGTACAGCGGCAACGCGCTCACCAGCGCCGCCGAACTCTCTGCCCGCTATATCAACGACCGGCACTTGCCCGACAAAGCGATCGATGTCATCGATGAGGCGGGCGCAGCGCAGAAGATCCTGCCTAAATCCAAGCAGAAAAAGGTCGTCGGTAAGACCGAGATCGAGGAAATCATCTCCAAGATTGCGCGCATCCCCCCGGCCTCGGTGTCGCAGGACGACCGCGCCGCCCTCAAGAACCTCGACCGCGACTTGAAGGCCGTCGTGTTCGGCCAGGATCAGGCCATCGAAGCGCTGGTATCGGCGATCCGCACTGCGCGTTCGGGCCTTGCCAATCCGCAGAAGCCGATCGGAGCCTTCCTTTTCTCGGGCCCCACCGGCGTCGGGAAAACCGAAGTCGCGCGCCAGCTTGCGTACTGTATGGGAATCGAATTGCACCGCTTCGACATGTCCGAATACATGGAGCGGCACGCGGTGTCGCGCCTCATCGGCGCACCTCCAGGTTACGTCGGTTTTGATCAGGGCGGCCTCCTGACGGAAGCGATCACCAAGAAGCCGTACGCGGTGCTGCTCCTCGACGAGATCGAGAAGGCGCACCCGGACATCTTCAACATCCTGCTTCAGGTGATGGACCACGGCACGCTCACCGACAACAACGGCAGGAAGGCTGATTTCAGGAACATCGTCATCGTCATGACGACCAACGCCGGGGCCGAGGCGCTCAACCGACCGGTGATGGGCTTCACCGCCAAGAAGGAGCCCGGGGACGAGAGCGCCGAAATCAGGCGGCTGTTTTCTCCGGAGTTCAGGAATCGATTGGACGCGACCATCTCGTTCAGGTCGCTGGATCACGATATCATCCTGCGCGTGGTGGACAAATTCCTGATGCAGCTCGAGGCCCAGCTGCACGAAAAGAAGGTCGATGCGGTATTTACCGACTCGCTGCGCGAGCACCTTGCCAAGCACGGCTTCGATCCTCTGATGGGTGCGCGCCCGATGTCGAGGCTCATCCAGGACACGATTCGCCGTGCCCTTGCCGACGAGCTGCTCTTCGGCAAGCTCGCCAACGGCGGGAAGGTCACGGTGGATATCGACGAGGCGGGCAAGACCACGCTCAAGTTCTTCGAAGAAAAAGTGCCCGAGGCGGCTCCGGAAACATGAGCGTTCTCTAAGGAAGCCGAACAAAGGCCGCCCCTGGCGGCCTTTGTTTTTCCGGCAGCGTCCCTTGACAGCCCGGCGGGTCGGAAGGAAACTCGAAACCACAAGGAGAAAAAACTCTCCGAGGAGGCCTGTCATGATCCGTGCACTGCTTTTCGCCGCGCTTGCTTCGGCTGCGGCAGTTTTCACCTCGCCCGTGTCAGCTCAAGGTGCCGGTCCCAACCTCGGCCGCAATCTCGCCGCCGCCTGCGCCAATTGCCACGGGACAAACGGCGCGAGCCAGCAGGGCATGCCGAATCTCGCCGGCCAGCAGCGGAGCTACCTCGTGCAGCAAATGCAGGACTTCAGAGCCGGCAAGCGACCGGCGACCATCATGCACCAGATCGCGAAGGGCTATACCGACGAGCAGATCGACGCGCTCGCCGCGTATTTCTCCGCGCAAAAGGCGAGATAGGAGGCAGCCATGAATCGACTCACCCGACGCGATTTCCTGAAGACTTCGAGCGCCTTGGCCGCTACTTCGCTGCTGCCCGGCTGCGCGACGGAGCCCGCCGCCCCGTCCAAGCCGATCGGCCGCGTCATCGTCATCGGCGGCGGCTTCGGCGGTGCAACCGCTGCGAAATATCTGCGCATGTGGAGCGGCGGCTCGATCGAAGTGTTCCTGATCGAGCGCAACGCCGAGTTCATTTCCTGTCCCCTGTCCAACCTCGTGCTCGGAGGCACGAAGACCCTCGCCGACATCACGCGCGGCTACGCGGGCCTGCGCAGCTACGGCGTGCAGGTGCTGCGCGACGAGGCCACGGCGATCAACGTCGAAAAGAAGAGGGTTTCGCTGAAACGCATCGAGGACCTGCCCTACGATCGGCTGATCGTATCGCCGGCCGTGGACTTCATGCACGAGCAGATCGAGGGCTACAACGCGGAGGCGCAGAAGACCATTCTGCACGCCTGGAAGGCCGGACCGGAGACAGTCGCGCTGCGCCGGCAACTGGAGGCGATGCCGGACGGCGGCGTATACCTCCTCGCGGTTCCCCGCGCGCCCTATCGGTGCCCGCCCGGGCCTTACGAGCGCGCCTGCCAGGTGGCCTTCTACTTCAAGCAGGTCAAGCCGCGCTCCAAGGTGATCATTCTGGACGCGAACGAGGACGTCGTTTCCAAACCGGCGCTGTTCAGAGCCGCCTGGAGCGATCTCTACAAGGGCGTCATCGAATACCGCAACAACTCCGAGGTCAAGGCGCTCGATGCACGCGCAATGACGGTCAAGACGGACTTCGACACGATCAAGGGCGACGTACTCAACGTATTGCCGCCCATGCGTGCCGGGGATATCGCGCGCTCGGCCGGACTCATGACGGGAAATACCCGCTGGTGCGGCGTGGACTGGCTCACGATGGAGTCGCTCGCGCACAAGAGCATCCACGTCCTCGGCGACGCTACGCTCTCGGCGCCGGCGATGCCCAAGTCCGGCCACATGGCGAACAACCACGGAAAGCTCGCCGCCGCCGCTATCATCGAGCTGATGAACGGACGGGCGCCAAACCCGCAGCCGGTCATCGCCAACACTTGCTATAGCTTCGTGAGCGACAAGGAAGTCATACACGTCGCCTCAGTCCACCGCTACGATCCCGCGCAAAAGACGCTCACGGTGGTGCCAGGGGCAAGTGGGCTGTCCTCCGGACGCAGCGAATTGGAAGGCACCTACGGCTGGGCGTGGGCGCAGAATATTTGGGCGGATATGCTGAGCTGAAGCCCAGCATTCCGCCCATAAGCTCTGCGCCTTTCTGTAAGTCACGAACGGAGGGAGAGGGAGGACCCTCTCCCTCCGTTACCTCCCCTCTCCCCGCGTTTCTATGGACTCAGCCGGGCAGCGGCACGCGTACCTTACGCTCGAGCCAGCGCTTGCGGCTCGCTTCGGAGAGCCTCTTCGAGGTGAATCCGAGCGCACTCGATCGGCGCCAGAAAAGCGTCTTTAGCGCTTCGTCGTCCAGGTCTGAGGAAGCGAGGCGGCGCAGCTCGCCGCCTTCGAGCGCGGCGATCGCGAGGCCGTCGCGGAAAAGCACGCGATTGGGTGCTATGGCTGCGACCCGGGCATCCGGGGTCACCACGCCGACGAGATTGAGGGGGTCCGCGCCGGACAGCGCGATGAACTCCCCGTTTTTCTCGAGTTTGCGGACCGCACGCAACCGGCCAACCGCGTCGGGCAATGCAAACTGCTCGCCGCCGAAGCCCGAGACAAAGCGCCCGCCGCGGATCTCACCCCGCGCTTCCAGCCGCCGATACGCCGTCGCCAGCTCGCGCCAGGTCGGCAACCGCGACTCGCGTGCGAGGAGCGCACGAAACACCACACCATAGCGGCTGAGCAGCGCGCGTGCGATGCTCTCGGTTCGCTGGTTGTCGTCGATTGCCTCGTCGCTCCTGAGCCGCGCCCAGCGTCCGGCGGTGTCCACTTCGTAGGCAGGTCGGCGGCGGCGCGAACGTCGCTTGTGCTTGTCCGATGGCGCAAGCAGCGCGCGCAGTCCGCCGAAGCTGTCGGAGGTGGCGAGGCCCGAGCTCGCGAGTTCGCCAAGCGAGCGCTCGACCTGCGTACGCAGCTGCCCGGTGGCGGACACCAGCTCATGGAAGAACGATGCGCCGCGCGAGCGCAGGATTTCATATACCGCGCGCGCCTCCGAGCTCAGCTCGCCGCCTTCCATTTCGGCTGCGGAGCGCCAAAGTCCCGCGTGCTCGCGCAGCATCAAGGCGATCGGCGAGCTGCGCAGCGGCGCCTTGCCTGAGCCATTTGCAGGAGAAAGCCGACCCCAGGCCACCCGCCCGGACACGCAAAGCCTGTCGATGTAATCGGGCTCATAGTCCTGTATGCGGGCGGCGAGCACCTCTTGCTCCCAGGCACCTGCCGGCACTTCGTAGCCGTCGAGCTGTTCGATCACTGCGGCAAGGCCCTCGACGCCCTTCACCTGAGTTTCGCCTGCTGCGTGCTGCCAGTGCAGGAGGAAACGCATGAAATCGACGGCGCTGACAGGCTCGATTTCCGCGCGCAGCCGGTTGAGCGTATATCGGTGAATACGCGCGAGTAGCCTGCGGTCGCACCATTCGAGGAGACCGGTGCCTGAGGCCGGCGTGAAACGGCCGCGCAGCAGCTTGCCCTCGTTTTCCAACGCAAGCAGGGCGCCGTCGATGAGTGCAGCGTCGGAAAGCCCGAGCGAATCTGCGAGCTCGCGTGCGGTCACCGGCCCGAGCACCTCGGTTCGTCCGCGAACCAGCTCCCGCGCCGCGTCTTCGCGCGCCCACGACTTGCGCAGGCGCTCGGGAATCGCCGGCATCGTGGATTGAGGAACGATAGTGTTCAGCTCGTCGAAGCGCTCCACCGAAATCCAATGACCGCCGGCGTCACTGGCGCGCCCCGCTGCGACGAGCTCGTCGAAAAGCACGCGCCAGCCGGGCGAGGCTTCTTCCGACCGAATAAATCCAGCGAGCAGCAAGGCGTCGTGCAGTTCGTCGGCGGTGTTCGCCGTGGGCCAGGCTTCCTCGCGCACGCGCTCGATCGCGGCGGGATCGAGCGCACCGAGGTCGTCGGCGCTCCTAGGCTCGGTCGTGCGCCGCGTGTAGACCGCGCGGGTGCGCCGCTCCTCGAGCGGCGCGTCGTCGAGAAACGTGTACACCGCGGAATTCAGGATCTCGTTGCAGAACACCGAAGGTTCGGGTGTGTCCTTCGCAAGGCACTTGATCTCCCCCGCGAACACGCGCTGCAGCGTGCGCACGAGCTGCGGCAGGTCCATCGCCTGCTCGAGGCAGTCGCGGATCGCCTGATCGACGAGCGGGTGCTCGGGCAGCTCGCGCGCGCCCTGGATGTTGTCCAGGCACGCCGCCGCGTCCGGGAAGATCGCGGCGAGCAGCTCATCGGCGATCATGCGCTGGATCTGCGCGGGCAGACGCGCGCCGTTTCGGTTTCGCGGAACGGCAAGCGCGAGCGTCGTGGTCCAGCGCCAGCGCGTCTCGAAGATCGGCGAATCGAGCACCGCCTGCACGAGCGTCTCGCGCACGGTCTTCGGATTCAGGTAGCGGAATACTTCCTCGAGCGGGAAGGAATGCATGGGCCCGAGCGAGAGGACAAGCGCTTCCTCTGTGGCCGCCGCCTGCAGCTCGAAGTTGAAGCTCTGGCAGAATTTCTTCCTGAGCGCGAGGCCCCAGGCGCGGTTGACACGGCTGCCGAGCGGCGCATGGAGCACGAGCTGCATGCCGCCCGCTTCGTCGAAGAAGCGCTCGAGCACGAGGGTCTCGGCGGTCGGCACGAC
>Ga0137463_1000302_pt1 | contig 18267 bp, 16 predicted proteins | sample EasRivERMGT800_2_FD_102333 | JGI IMG/M metagenome (GOLD analysis project Ga0137463, IMG submission 102333) | Soil microbial communities from meander-bound floodplain in the East River, Colorado, USA - East River MetaG ERMGT800_2 | ecosystem: Environmental > Terrestrial > Soil > Floodplain ...
CTGCCCGATAAAATTTTAAAAGAATCAATAGCCAGGCATTGCTGCTATGACAAGCGTTCCGACAGGATTAACATGACAGATTTGTATCAAAATTTTAAAAATTAACTTGACGCCTATGCGCACTTGCGGGACTGGCCGGCAGTAAGATCAAGGCTATTGCCTCCGATGTTCCGGGCAATGAAGGAACGTTGGAAGTAACTGTCTGATACCTGGATGGGAAGCTGTACCTGCAAATGGTACGGCTTCCCTCTTTAATCATTTTTAAAATAAAAGATATGAGCAAATTATCAAAGCATCATTTCTGGGAGTGGTTCAGGCGCCATAACCAGGAATATCTTGCGTTAAAAAATAAACCTGGAAAGGAAGCCGCTTACTGGCTGAATGAATTGAACGCCCATTTACGCGCCTATTTCAAATTCCTCGGGTTCACCCTCGCGTGGCAGCAGGAGCGAACAGCCAATCTTACCATTACCGTAAATGGTAAAGCCATGCATTTTAAAAAAGCGGAAGATTTGGTAGCTAAAGCACCCAAAATACCTGGATGGACCATTGTGGCGCTGGAAGATCCCCGGCCTGTTGATTTTTTACTGGAACAACAGATGCAAGATACCGGTATTGACCCGCGGGAACTGTGTTTTTCCTTTGCCAGTGATGATCCGCACAATGCGGCGCTCATTGTCTATCACCCCTTATGCACCCCGGAAAATGAGCATCTCATTTATCAGCTCGCCAATACCGCGGTATATAATCTGCTGGGTGAACGTTCTTTCGGGACAGACATAGGCTGGCTGCAGGTAGCCAATCTTTCAGGCGCCGATCCTGGCGATGTAGAAGAGCTGGAAGCATTGCCGGCCTGTATCGGCCTGCGCAGGTCTGCCATGGTGGTAGACAGCCAGGGAAACCTGGTAATCATGGATTGATGGATAATTAACCTGCCGGATAGACAAATGATCTGGCCGGCAGGTATTTTATTGATCATTCCACGGCTACCTGCTTAGCCATATTACGGTGATTTTCTTAATACAGAAGGTAACATAGCAGATTTATGGTCATTCCATTGATGAAAACTACTCTAAACTGCTTATTGAAAGAAAAGATCTACCGCTTACCAAAGTAGTTTTGCCTGACCGGGTGCAAAAGAAATTATCTATAACGGATGAAGCCGCCGCCATGCTGAAAAAGGATAAACTGATAACAGGCCGCAAACCCAATTTTTATGACCCCGAGCGGTCAGAAACATAACAAAACAAGATGACGGGCAATATCTTTGAAACTTCTCCCAAAGTATATGCAAGAATGGCGGGCTTCTGTTATTTGCCGGGCAGACACCGACCGGACAGAAAAAGAATATCTATACAAGTACCTGCTGCTCTTTGTAAAGCTTGTACTTTATCCCCCACTCTTCCATATGTTTAATTATCGCGCACAGTTTTATCCCATCCTCATTAAGCATATATTGTACCTTCAATGGATTGCTGTCTGTTCTTTCTTTTATTAATATTTGATCCTCTTCCAGCTCATTCAACTGGATAGCCAAAAGCTTATCACTGATCTTTATTTCTCTTTTTATCAATCCGAAGCGATTATTGCCTTTCTGTATAGTAAGTATAATACCTGCTTTGCATTTGCCCTTTAGTACATTGATTGTTGTATCAATCGGGCAATCTACTATTACAGATTGTTTCTTCATCAATTTTTTTTAAAAGTAAAAAATTACAGTACTGTAAAATATAACAGTAATTCAAAGTTATAATTCAAAGGTCATAATTTGCTTCAAATTAATTTTCTTTTATGAAAAAGCTGCTGGTGTATTGTATTTTAACAGTTTCCCTTTTCAACATTTCTTTGGGTCAAACAAAGATTTCCTTTGTTATAAAAAAAATTACCGATCACATATACATTGCCCATCCGCAAAAAGTAAATAGGGTTAATAATACATCCACTGTTATTGTAAGTCCCGATTATCTCACGGTAGTAGAATCACAAACGGATGAATTTATGGCAACGGAGCTTATAAAAGCTATCAGATCAAAGATATCAGGGCTGCCCATTAAATACCTCGTCAATACGCATTTCCATTTGGACCATATATTGGGTACAAAAGCATTTGTAAAAGAAAATCCTGATGTCGTTATCATCACTCATGAACTTACAGCAAAAATCATGAAGCAAAAAGCACAGACGGATAAAGACCAATTCGCGGCAGGTTTGATGCAAAAATCGATTAGTACCAGAAAACAGGCCGAACAGGAAAAGAATAAAGAAAAGAGATCAGAACTATTAATAGCAGCTAATGATTTTGAAAAATACTCCAAAGACCTGGCAGCTTCAACTATTACACTCCCTACTTTAACCTTCAGAGACTCACTCACTATCTGGGATAGTAGATTACATATTGAATTGAAATTTTTAGGAGGTGGCCACACGCCGGGCGACATTGTTTTATTGATACCAGAGGAAAAATTTTTAATAACCGGCGACCTGGTACATGATTATGAGCCCCTTTTTTGGGATGCGGATATTGATAACTGGTTATTGATACTGGATAAAATTAAAGCCCTGGATTTTGACTATTTTGTAGGTGGTCATGGGGATGTACACAAGGGGAAAGAAATTATTGATTTTTGGAAGGAATATATAGAAGAAGTGAGGTCAAAAACAATAAAAGCCATTAAAGAAGGAATGGCCTTAACTGATTTTCAAAAAAGCCTTTCTTTGGAATTGTTTACTTCTTTGCAAAAAAATGATTACGGCAAACGTATACAAAACTTTCGCAGCTCCTATATGGGCGATGTGATTACGGGGCCACTTTTGGAAGCTATCAGAAGCCAAATGGAATTTGTATGGAATTATTATCAAAAAAAGCCGTTCTGAATGTTCAGATAAATAAAACCACTTTGCCCCGGTTTTTTTTCATAATGATATTCTTAAAACTATGCATGCTCTCCCCGGCCTTAGTATAAACATATGTGTTAACCGGAATGATTGCCTCCGCAGAAGCTTTAACACCGATAGAAAAAAAAGAATAGCCGGTAGGGAAAGGGCACATTTATAAATTTAATCTTGTTTCTACCTTGCCCTCTGTAAATTAAACCCTTATTAGCTATGCAAAAATTCAACTGCATATTTCGCGCTCTAACTCTTTTTACTTTTTTGTTATTAATTATTCAAAGGACATCTGCTCAAACTAAAATTTGGCAGTATAACAATATTGCTTTGATGGGATATGCTATTCCAAATCAGTTCGGGATAAAGCGGGCCGTTGGAGATTCCTCCGAATCTATCCATATTATAAATGCTTCTTCACTAAAACAGCTTCCTGCTGTACTCAGGGATTTGTCTGCTGCACTTAATGAATCCATGTTTCAAGAGGGACTTCTTTTGGATAAAAACGGAATCGCTATTTATTTGTATGATGCAACCTGCAACAGTTTTGAGAATTCGGCCGCAATACAATACCAGGTCAGCGATACAATATATCATTTGAAATTAAACAGGTTTAATCAGCTGGCCACGGATAAGGCCCTCGCTGCTACGCTAATCCATGAGATCATGCATTGTGTGATATTGGATATTTATAGAAGAGCAAAACAGGAAGAAGAAAAAGCCCTTACTCGTATCACGAGTTTCGGGTTAAATAAAAATGATACTTCCAGTTTTTTTAACAATGATTTTTTTGTTCTGATGAATACCGGTAATGACGGACAACACGAATTGATATATCAACTTTTTTACCCGCAAATGGTATCACTATTAGAACGTTTTGCAGGAATACATAAGGAGATTTTCCTGGATCATAGGGAGGCTGAACATTTGATATGGTCAGGGTTACAAAAAACCAGTGCCTATAAAAAATTGGATGAAGAAGAAAAAAGAGAGATCGAGCTGACAATTCTGGAAGCAAAAGGAATTAAAATTGCACGGGATTGAAGATGATAGTTCTGATTGAAAAGTTCGAACTTTCTCCTGTCTGGCAATCAGGAGAGTAATTTTTCGTACCTTATATTAATGCATTCATTGAATACTGGTGAGCCATGAAAACTGTTAGAGTGTTCAATAGTCTTTAACTATGAAACTTAAAACGCTGGTTTTTTCTGCGGCAAATAAATTAGTTTGCCCAAAATGCGATAGGTCTTACTCGCTTTCCGCAATAAATACGTATGCTCATTGCTGCAATCAGCCATTAATCGTTCAATATGATTACAATATCCCTTCTTTTAAAAATGAGGTGCTAAACAGAGGCAATACAATGTGGCGATATTTTGAAATGCTGCCTGTGAAGCAAGAAAAGAATATTATCTCTCTCGGTGAAGGAATGACCCTTATTGTCCGGCTGAATAATTTGGCTGCACGTTTCGGTTTCTCATCATTATTGTTAAAAGACGAATCTAATAACCCGACGGGTTCATTTAAAGCAAGGGGTATCAGTGTCGCAATTTCAAAAGCAAAGGAACTGGGCATTGATCGTTGTATTATTCCCACAGCAGGTAATGCAGGCGGAGCTATGGCCGCTTATTGTGCAAAGGCCGGAATGGAATGTATTGTTGTGATGCCGGAACATACCCCCGAAATTTTTAAAAAAGAATGCAGGTTATATGGAGCTGAATTAATTCTCATAAAAGGATTGATCAACGACTGCGCGAAAAAAGTTGAAGAAATAAAAAAACACCGTGATTATTTTGATGTATCAACTCTGAAAGAACCTTATCGGTTAGAAGGTAAAAAAACCATGGGTTATGAAATCGCAGAACAGCTCGATTGGCAATTGCCTGATGTCATAATATGTCCTGCAGGAGGTGGCACAGGTTTAATCGGTATCTGGAAAGCATTTAAGGAAATGCTTGAACTGGGTTGGATAAAAGAACCTTTGCCAAGAATGATTGCCGTGCAGGCTTCTAACTGTGCACCGCTTGTGGCATCATATAACGATCCTGACAATTGGAAGCAGGATTTTTCCCCCTTACCGTCATTAGCATATGGCCTTGTCGTGCCTTATCCTTTTGGCATAGACTTAATGAGAAAGGTCATCTATGAATCAGGTGGCGATGTAGTTGCTGTTACTGAAGAAGAAATAATGGATGGGATAAAAGAGATGGCAATGGCAGAAGGCATTCTTCTTTCTCCAGAGGGCAGTACCACCTGGAAAGCAGTTGCTCACTTAATCGATAAAAAATTAGTTACAGCAAATGATAGAATACTATTATTAAATACCGGCAGTGGCTATAAACATTTGGAAAACCTAACCGCCGTATAGTATATCAAAATAGCTACACGTTTGTAATGCCGGGTGAGCAGGATCCCGGTGAGGACAGAACTTTAGCACTTGGGTCCTGGGGCAAGTCACGAGGTCATTTCATTAACTTTTATAAGCTTATAGGATACGGATTCTTTTGAAAAGGATATAAAAAATTCAATTCCGACATATTTCCCCCGGAACTCATACAAATAGATAAGGTCTTCTTTTTCTTCCATTCTCCCAATGATTGTTTGCTCCTTTTCATTAAAGCTGTAGGTAATCAATTGCTTTTGTTCAGGAAATGATTTTTCCTCGTGACTTGAGTAATAATTAAAATATTTCGTGCGCATTAAATTATGGATTCAATTTATACAGGAATAATCCTCTAACCGGGAAACAATTTCCAGGCATTGGCAAGTTAAGACTTTTGCAATAGACAGTTTGCTTAATTCCTCAAACGAATACCGCTTGTACAAATAATAAGGCCCATAGCTGCTGCTCCGGTAGCATTACCACCTAAAAATTTGCGACAAAGACAAATTTACAAGCGAAGATAGAAACACTTCGAAGCCGGCCAGACACGTTTTTTCAAACGGAATGAGTTTTCTTTCCTTCGGGGCTTACGGCTTTTTAACGGGAAATGAGTTTTTGGCAACCCTGCCCTCCTGATGACAGGATTGTTCATCACCGGACATTATTCTAAAGCGAAATCATCGCTAATCTATCAATTGTTCCCGATTGTTTCAAGTCTTGCAAAATCTGCTAGTAACTCAGTTTTGTTTTATTATGCCACGGAGGCACGGAAGACACTGAAATCCTTGTATATATATTCCGTGAAATCCGCTTCCGTGGCGAAAATATCTAAAATGAGGCACTACCTAAAATCTGGTTAGAGTTTACGAACTTCGGGATTATAAAACCTCTTTAGTTATTTGGTTTTTTAAAGTATTGATAAAACCTCCTTTAATGGTCGTCTGCTTTCAGGATGAAAAAAATAATTCTTATAACCTGCCTGTTTGTTTTTTTTAATAGCTGGATTAAATTTTCATATTCTCAACCAACCTTGCCTGATGACCCTTTAAATCAAAAATGGAGCGCAGAGTTAACCTATTGGAATGCATTCACCTCTCATGGTTATGTACAGGTGGGCGAGCTTCAATACACCGGTGATAAGCTTTATCTTTCCCGTGATCTCGGAATAAACAGACTGATCAGCCCGGGAATTATAATTTCGCGCCATTACAGAGGGTCTTCTTCTTTTTCATTTTCTGCAGAACGATTTTTCTTTTCAGGTCACAAAATTCTTGACAGGAATATTTTCTATAATGGTGCCTTAATTAAAGGAACTGATGGCCTGTCTATTAACCAAACCTGGTACTATCGTTTCAAATTGAGTTTCGAAAAATCATTTCATTCTTCGGATAATCTTTATCCTACATTCATTGCCGGTGTAATTTATGACGGGCTTACTTTTTATGTGAACGGAACGCTTTTGCCCGGCTATGGGAAAGAACAACATGAGGATTTCGTTACACAGGCATTGCCTTATCCTTTTGCCGGCGCACGGTTAAATAAATTATTATCGCCAAAATCGTCTCTTTCTTTTGAAATGAATGGAACGTATATTCCTTTATTTAAAAGTTTTTTCAATGAAGGAGGCTCTATATTCCTGAAATATTCTACGGCTGAAGCCAGCCTGCATTATTGGTTCAAACAAAAACAATTTAAAATAGGTGCTGCTTATTTGTGGCGATTGATCAAATTATATGAGTATAGCGCGGAAGACGATCCCAATGATTTTTTTTTGACAACTTCAGGAATTCAATTAAATCTCAGGTATGATTTTCCCTCCAAAAAATAAAAAGATAGAAAAGAAAAAAACATTTTTGTATCCCTGAAAAAGAAAATAAGGTTGCGCCTGTCGAATCGAAAAATAAACCGCAGAGGCAGAGAGACGCAGAGTTCGCAGTTCAAATAAAATTTTATTTCTCTGCGTATCCATCCTTTACAATTTTATTAAGGCAGGACGCCAGTGTTTTCATCTCGTCCATAAAATTTTTTTTAGGTTAGCCAAAAAGCCGGCTTCCGGCCGGCTGTGTTTTCATCCGTTGACACAGGAATAGTACTCTCTTTTTAAAACAAATAAGAACTATTTATTTGCCTTGCGTTCCATGTCCCGGTAATTCCTGATAGTATCATGCGAACTTCTCAAACTGGTCTTTTCTCCCTGTACCAGGGTACGAACATCGGGTGGTAAATCATTGCCAGGATCCAACGCTTTATCGTATGCCTTTTGTGCGGCATCTTCTCCGAACTCACATTCTTCAAGAACTGATTTTCTTTCTGACCTGCTGAAGCCTGATTTTACATCCATCCATGTCCGGTATATTTTTCCGGATGCAGTTGTTCCTGATGCCGGCTCACCACCCATCCTTTGTACCTGGTTAGTAAGTTCGCGTGTGTAGTTGCGGCTTTCCTGTGCCATTCGGTTAAAGATATTCCGCAGGTCAACATCGGTTTCATCTGTTTCCCTTACGGCTTTTTCATAACCTTCTACCCGATCATTATTAATTCTGATCAGATCATTGAGCACTTCAATGGTTCTTTCATTTCTTTCCATAACTTTTTTTTTAAATAATAAACACTTAATAATCCTGTTTTCTTAAGGCAGGCTAAAATTGACTCAATAATAAAATGTGTAGAAAAAAATTCTCAATGCCAGCCTTTTATAGATTATCAATCAGGATCAATCTTAAACTAAAACTCATTTGCGATCTATCTTTAGTTTAAGAGAATTATTACAAAATCCTTTCTACCATTTCCATTTCTATTATTAAAATGAGGAAAAATTATGCCATGAAGCTTTTGACATAGTTGGCATAATAATTAAAGTACATAAGAAGATCCAAAAAATCAAAAGCCCCCAAATTTTGGAGGCTTTCTTTATTGATTGAAATTCTATTGCTCAAAAAATTCTTCATAACTTTTAAGCTTATTGTAAAGGGTCTTCCTGTCAATATTTAATACTTCCGCTGCTTTTTTCTTGTTGAATTTTACTTCTTTAAGAACATTCATGATAGTTTCGTATTCTGCCTTGCTGGCGGCTCCTTTTAAACCAATATCTTTTTTTATTATAGTAGACTGTTCTCTATTTACGGGTTCCGGTGTAGCTGTAAGAGGATTTACATTTGTAATTTCCCACGGTAATGTTTTTGCTGAAATCAAGTCACCCTGTGTCAGCAATACTGCACGGCGAACAACATTTCTGAATTCCCTTAAATTGCCTGGCCAACTATAATTCATAAACATTTCTATTACATCTTCTTCAAACCCCGTTACATTTTTTCCCAACTCTTCGTTTGTTTTTTGTAAAAAGAATTCTGCAAACGGAGGAATATCCTGCTTGCGATGGCGCAAGGGAGGAAGATTGATGGAGAATTCATTAAACCGATGATAAAGGTCTTCCCTGAATCTTCCTTTCTGATAAGACTCCTGCAAATTTTCATTTGAAGCCACAATGATCCGTACATCTATATCCATCTCCTTATTTCCACCTACGCGTTTAAACTTTCTTTCTTGTATTACCCTCAATAATGTTGCTTGTATGTCTATAGATAAATTCCCTACTTCATCCAGAAATAATGTACCTCCGTTTGCTAATTCAAAATGACCTTCTTTGTCTGCCAATGCACCGGTAAAAGCACCTTTCATATGTCCAAACAATTCACTACCGGCCAATTCTTTTGAAAGTGTTCCGCAATCCATCGCAACAAATGGTCTATCCTTTCTGCTGCTCAACTTATGAATTGTTTTGGCAATCACTTCTTTCCCGGTCCCGCTTTCTCCATATAAAATAATACTGTAGTTGGTGGGAGCTACAATTTCTATTTGCTGGTACAAATCTTTTGTAGCAGGCGCTTCGCCAATTAAAAATTCCTGCTTATGATATTTTCCTGAATTATTTTTTCCTTTAGCTGCTATATTATTTTTTTCAGTAGAAGAATGATCCTGGCGCTCCAAAGATTTATTGAGAACGGAAAGCACTTCATCAGGAATCAGTGGTTTGGTAATATAATCGTAAGCACCTTGCTTTATTACGTCAACGGCTGTTTTTATGTCTGAGTAGCCAGTTATAATTAATACAATAGTATCCGGCTTCAGTTTTTTGACCGACATGAGCACTTCTTTACCATCCATATTTCCAAGCCTGTAATCACATAGAACAACGTCAAAATTTTCTTCTTCAAATTTTGCTATTCCTTTTTGGCCTGAATAAGACACATCTGTATCATAACCATTTCTTGATAAAAATCTGGACAGCAGCGTGCACATATCCATGTCGTCATCTATGATTAAAACTCTTTTCTTCATAAGCTGACACTCTTGTTTTTATGAAATTAATAAAAAAGCTGTTGACTTAAATCAATTTTATCATTAATAAATCCTGAAGTTTGACGTCAACATTCAATTTTCTTGCCGGTCTTTGGCTTAAAAGGGTTAATAGATAACCTTTTTTGATTATAGAACCCTTTGGGGCCGATATTTTGGTCACATAATTGTTTGATTAATAATTGATCCACTTTTTTACCGAATGAGAATATGAAAATGATAATGGAGGAAAAATTAAAGGCTTTGATTGTTGATGATGAAGTGGATGTGTGCTATTTGTTGAGCTCTATCCTGAATTGTAAAAATTTGCAGGCGAGCTACGTAAACTCCATCAGCGAAGCAAAAAAGGTTTTAATGGAAGATGATCCTTCTATTATTTTCCTTGATAATCATCTACCTGATGGGTTTGGCTTAAATTTTATCGAGGAAATAAAGCGACTTCATCCGCATGTTAAGATAGTGATGATAACCGCTCATGACACCAATAATGACCGGGACAAAGCTTACCTTAAGGGGGTAGATTTTTTTATTGGAAAACCATTTACAAGAGAAGCCATTTTCAGAACCTTAGAAAGCCTGATGAATTAATTTTGACCCTTTGCCTTGTAGAATTATTTCCCCATCGAACGTCAAAAATTAAAAGGGCTCTCTAAACACCAGTGTTAATTTTTTCAATTTTAATTTTTTTTTGAAAATGCGTAACCTGTTATTTGCAATTGTTGTAATACTGGTAATAGGATGGGCTATTGGCTTTTTTTTATTTGCTGCTTCGGGCCTTATTCATATTTTATTAGTGATGGCCTTTATTGCTATTTTATTGAGATTCGTAAGAACTAACGGTAATTAATAATTTATTCTGCAATATTTAAAGTAATAGTAAAAACACTTCCTTCTCCCTGTTCGCTTTTTACCTGGATGCTTCCCCGGTGGTTAAGAATAATATTCTGTGTATTTGTCAATCCTAAACCGGCTCCCCCTGTTTTCCTGGTAAAATAAGGATCAAATAATTTCTGTAAGGTCTCTTCATTCATTCCATACCCATTGTCTTTAATATCAATCATGCATTTATCATTTACTTCGGTAGTTTTAATTTCTATCACGCCCGTATCTTTCTCGGTAGCTTCTATGGCGTTTACAATAATATTTAAAAAAGCGATCTTCATTTTTTCTACATCTACAAAAACGTCACAGCCGGGATTTAAATAATTTTTTTCCAGTTTGATCTGTTTTAATTCTATTCTGTCCCTGGCAAGCTCGAGTGTTTCATCAAGAAGCGCACTGATGTTAATTTTTGAATATTGAAGTTGGGCAAATTTTGTTGAGGTGAGAAGGTCTGATATCATCTGGTTGATGCGGGTGGCATTCCTGTTGATCATATCGAGCAGCATAGTCGTTTCTTCATCATTGTCCGAGTCCGCTTTGATCTGTTCGGAAGCCAGTGCGATATTCGTTAATGGGTTTCTTATTTCATGAGCAATGGTACGTGCTATACGACCCGTGGCCGTAAATTTTTCAAGACTTCGCAATTCCTGCAATTCCTCATTGGCTTCCTGCAATTCATTTACTTTATTTTCCAGTTGTTTTCTATATGAATTAGCCTGCTCGTCGGCTTTTAATTTAGCGGCACTTTCTTTACTGTATGTAACAAATGAGTAAACAGATAATAAAAGCGCAATAATGAGTGAAGTAATGGTTATTACCTTGATAGATATGGAAACTGCTCTGAGTTTTTCTTTTCTTAATTGCAAAAGGTCTTTTTCGGTCTGCTCCATTTGCCGGATAACCGTTCTTATACTCATCATCAATTTTTTTCCAACTTCACCACTTGACTTCATTTCATTGGTTACCACAAATCCCGCTTCTTTAAATAATAAAACACCCCTGTACATTCTTCCCAGTTTTTCCTGTATCAGCATTTTTAAGGTGTCCGATTTTCTTTGCTGGATAATATTTTCAGCACTTATGCTATCAATATTTTTTAATAATGAATCGATTTTTTTAGTGTCCGTGTAAAATGTTTGCAAATGGTCCGTATCACTTAAAAGCACATAGCCCCTTGCCGCGCTTTCAGCCTCATTTGTATAGGCAGAAAGAGTTTCAAGATTATTGATTATAAGATCTGCATGTTCGATCCATTTTGATTGTCTTAAAAATTGCTGCAAGGTTAGAAAAATCAGGAAATAAGACATTAATAGCAGCAAAAAAGCTGTTAAGTAGCCGGTCTTTACTCTAAAGCTTCCTGTGGTTAGCATAGTGTCTTTTTCGTAGAAGCATCACCTTATTGATAAATCCGTTCAATGGCATCCCTGTATTTTTCCATGATCACCTTTCTTTTTAAAGACAGCTTAGGTGTCATTTCACCGGTATCAACGCTCCATTCATGTGCAAGTAATTCAAATTTTTTAACCTGTTCTACATGATTAAAAAATTTATTGAAGCTTTCAATCAATTCCCTGAACATTTCAATCACTTTAGGACTTTGGATCATTTCTTCATTCGGAGTTTCATTGATATTATTCTTTCGGGCCCAGTCCCGTAAATTGGCAAACGAAGGTACGATAAGTGCGCTGACAAATTTTTTTTCGGCACCGATCAGCATTACCTGTTCGATAAATGGGGACTCCATTAATTTATTTTCAATCGGCAGCGGCGCTACATATTTACCTCCACTCGTTTTAAACAACTCTTTCTTACGGTCGGTAATTTTTAAAAATTTATTTTCTATCAGGGTACCGATATCTCCTGTACGATACCAGCCATCGGTTATTTCATTTGAAGTAAGATCGGACCGCTTATAGTAACCCATCATTACATTTGGCCCCTTACATAATATTTCTCCGTCTTCTGCAAGTTTTAATGCTACACCTTCTATCACCGGCCCTACAGTTCCAAACATTCTCTCTTCTTCATTAAAACGGTTCACAGCAATTACAGGCGAGGTTTCAGTTAATCCATACCCCTCCATGATAGGAATTTTTGCTGCGGTAAATATTCTTATAAGCCTTACCTGGCAGGCCGCGCCACCGCTTACAATACACAGAATATTATTGCCGAGTCCTTCTCTCCATTTGCTGAAAATAATTTTATTCGCCAATGCCAGTTGAAATTTATAAGCAAAGCCAGCCCGTTTATTTAGTTCAAATTTTTCGGCAAGACCATGCGCCCAAAAAAATAATTTCTTTTTTATACCTGAAAGCTCACTTCCCTTTTTCATAATCCTGTCGTACACTTTTTCCAGTAACCGTGGAACGGTTGTAAATATATGGGGTTGCACTTCTTTGAGATTCTCGCCAATGGTATCAAAACTTTCAGCATAATAAATAGAAGTACCCTTGAAGAGATAGAGATATGTCACCATTCGTTCAAAAATGTGATTAAGAGGAAGAAAACTTAAGGCGCGCAATTTTTCGCCGGGAGGGAAACAGGGAATGCAGGCCATCACATTACTAAGAATATTCCTGTGCGAAAGCATCACGCCCTTTGGTGTACCTGTTGTGCCTGATGTATAAATAATCGTAGCAAGGTCCTCATAATTAATCTTTCCTGCAATGGTTGTTGCCTGTTCTTTTAATGCAGGCGTACTCAGGGCAAGAATTTCTTTCCAGTGTTTTGCATTGGCAACATGTTCAAACGTGTAAATTTCTCTCAATGAGGCCACCTGGTCCTTTACACTGATAACTTTCAAAAAAAGTTCTTCATCATTCACAAAAACCATTTTTACCTGGGCATCATTCAATACAAATTTTAATTCATTGATGTTGATGGTGGGATAAATAGGCGTAAGTATGGCGCCGATTTTTTGAATTGCCAGGTCAAGCATTACCCATTCCGCCCGGTTTTTGGAAAGTATGGCCACTTTGTCTCTGCCTTCCACGCTCATATCGCCGGGACCAATGCCAATACTCAATAGACCAGCACTTAAATCATTCACAATCTCTGATACTTTTTGTGTGCTGTACTTTTTATATTGCCCTCCTTCTTTGCCAGCCAGCATATCATCCAGGGGTGCCTTTTCCAAATGATATTGGATACAATCAAATAATCGTCGTGGCTCATTCATAGTACAATCGTTTTATGAGGTGCTGGTTACTTGTCACTGGTTGCCCGTTCCTTGTTCGCTCACTAAAGTTAATTTCTTACTCATTAGAAGCGGCCCATTACCAGGCCCGGAAACCAGTAACCAGCAACTTTTCTCTTAGCCCAATTTAACCAAAAAACACAAATAAAAAAGTCCCACAGCCGGGACTTAAAATCAATACGTAATTTTTCTCATTATTCCTTGGTCACTGTTCATTATTCATTATTCACTTCTCCTGGTAGTATTGGCCCGCAGGCATTTTAAATACCCTGGTTTTTTGAAAGGCAATGAAATTTTGATATTCTTCATTATGCATTTTTGTCCAGTTATCATAAGCCGATAAGTTTTCAACCGTACCAAACAACCATTCATTATAGGCATTAAAAATACCTTCTTGTAACAATTGACGCTGGTAGTCGAATAATTTATAAGGGAATCGTGCAGCGTACTTATCGAACCACTCTAAAATAAACCGGCTGCGGATCATGGTTAATGTTTCTGTAGTTATTCCATGATTAGCGAGAGAAGATTGCTTATTCACGCAATCGAGAAAGGCTTTTGAAAATTCATTTTTATTTTTTTCCTGGCCGGCCATTATATTGGCATCCGCAAATAATTTTTCCTTATAGCCCTGGAGTAATAATTGTTTCACGGCGGCGCCCCGATCACTGAGGCTCTCCATATTTACAAATATTTCACCGTAGACCAGGCTCCATACCTTCTCCTTTGTATAAAAGTAAAAAAGAGCGGCATTATAATAATTACCCGAATATGCCGGGTCAATCCTTATTCCTTTTTCCCATTGTTCAATAGCTGAAAAATCTTTTTTGGCCCAGAGTAATTCTCCATACTCGCTATACAAGGCACCACTATTCGGAAACTTTTTCAACCCACTTTTATAAACCTTCTCGCATTCTTTCACTTCTTCCAATGCTTTGTAAACATTCCCTGCAATCTGGTAGGTTACTGCATCAGCATCATTATGATCAAGCAATAATTTTGCCTCAACCAGGGCTTTCTCATAATCCCGTTTATAGTAGTAGGACATAGTGAGATCTTTTAGCATCTCAAGATTATTCCTGTCCATTTGCAAAGCACGCGTAAGAATAATAATAGCATTATTAAAGTCTCCCTGCCGCATAAATGTTTTTGCATTTTCATGCAGGGTTTTGGGATCATCTGTTTGGGCCATTACAACCATGCCTGATAAAAAAATGCTGCAAAGAATGAAGAAGTATTTTTTCATGTATGCAAATTAATATAAAAGAGTTTTCCTTTGGTTGTAATCTTTCCTATTAACAAATTGATATGCTATTTTTTGAATTCTAAAAATTGAGTATTGAATGCAAATGTTTATAGCAGATGAGTTAATAGTCCATCCCTCAACTTTGGTTCAAACCAGGTACTTTTTGGAGGCATTACATTTCCGCTGTCGGCAATATCGAATAATTGCTGAATGCTGACGGGGTGCAAACTAAAGGCAACCTTCATTTCGCCGTTATTAACTCTTTTTTCCAATTCACCCAAACCCCGGATGCCTCCAACAAAATCAATCCGTTTATCGATTCGCTGATCTTTTATGCCGAGTATCTTATCCAGTACATTATCGGATAAAATGCTGACATCCAAAACTCCGATCGGATCATTTTTATAGGTTCCCTGTCTCGACGTCAGAATATACCATTGCCGGTCAAGATACATTCCAAACTGGTGTAATTTCTTTGGAGAAAAAGAAGAATCTGTTTTTTCAACGTTGAAATCAGTTGCCAGTTTTTTTATAAAATCTTCGGTTGTTAAACCGTTCAGATCTTTTACCACGCGATTATAATCAAGAATGGCTAATTCGCCGGCCGGAAAAATAGTGGTGAGAAAATATTTTGCGTGCTCATTCCCGGGTAATTGCCGGCTAACCTTTGCTGCTGATGCGGCCCGGTGATGGCCATCGGCTATGTAGGTGTCAGGGATTTTTGTTTGAAACAATTCAGTAATTGATTTAATAACCAGGGTTTCATCAATAATCCAGATCGTGTGTTTAATTCCATCATCAGCTATAAAATCATACACAGGGTTATGGGAAGTTATCCAATCATTTACCAGGAAGTTTACTTCTTTCACGTCCCGGTAAGCAAGAAAGACATTTCCGGTTTGAGCTTTAATGGTGACCATGTGATCAATCCGGTCTTTTTCTTTTTCCGGCCTGGTGAATTCATGCTTCTTTATTACACCATTAAAATAATCTTCCACAGCGGAAACACAAACTAAACCCGTTTGACTTCTTCCATTCCCACCCCATTCGGATCGGGCAGGTGTTACTAACCGGTAAATGTAATAGCAGGGTTTTTCTTCCTGTAACAATGTGGCTTCCCTGATAAAATGTTGAAGGGTTTCTCCTGCTTTTTTATAGACATCGTGATTGTGAACATCAATTTCGGCGGGCAAGTCAATTTCTGATTTTGTTACATGGAGAAAAGAATATGGATTGTCTTCGGCTTCTGCTCTTGCTTCTTCCCTGTTCAATACATCATACGGTCTCGATGCCACTTGTTTTGCCAGCCCCGGTTTTGGACGAAGTGCCTGAAACGGTTTTATGATTGCCATCTTTCTATTTTCAAAGGGCAAAAATAAACGCCTTCACATATTTACCCAAAACAAACAATCCCCTGATGATTTAAACAAAGTGTTATATTAAAGAAGCGCTCCGAAGATTAGTGATACAGATGTTATGGCATCTCCATTAGTGTCATTCTGAAAAAAAGCTTTAATGCCTATTTCATATTTTAAAGATATTTTGGTCAGGTAGGTAATGCCAAAAGTATAACCTATACCAAAAGTGTTTTGTTTGGTACGATAATTAAAAACATAAAATGGCTCAGGGAAAACATTTGGGTCATGATAGTAGCCGAAAATATCAGGAATAGAAGTGGATTGGAATCTTAATATGGTTCCGGCACCTGCTTTAAGCTGGTTATCGACGGAATACAATAAAGCAAAATTCATTAATGAGGTCAGTTGAACGCCAGCCGTAGTAAATCTCAAGAGATTTTCATCAGGCGATGAGTTGGGAAAAACTCCAATTAATTCATCATCTTTTCCATAGTGGATAGTGGTAGTTAGCCCGCTGGAGAAATCAATCCTTTTTTTGATAGTGTGATCATATGAGATGTCAAATATGATTCCATTCAGATCACCGGTGCCATGCCAGGATTTGCCCCCGCTTAATTGAATGGACTGTACATTTTTTTGTGCCGATGTGCTTTGTGCCAATGTAAGAATTAAGAAGGCAGGTAGAAGTGTTTTCATAAAAAAAGATTTGAGTTGATAAATAGGTTTGCTGAAGTTAATTCAATCTGAAGCCGGTCAAATAATTCGCTTGTTAAAAAAAATAAGACTTCTTAGGATTAACTTTTCTTTTGAGCAAACTCCTTCATCAAATCAGTCAATGCTCTTACACTTTCCAATGGCAAAGCATTGTACATGGAAACTCTGAATCCACCCGACAGACGATGACCCTTCACACCAATCATACCTTCATTTTTGCACAACTCTAAAAATGCTTTTTCGAGCGTGGCATCTTCCATAATAAATACGGCATTCATTTTACTGCGGTCTTCTTTTGCAACCGGCCCTTTGAAGAGGGGCAGACTATCAAGTGTTTCATAAAACAGACTCGCTTTTGCGTTATTAATCTTTTCCATGGCTGCCACACCACCTTGTTTCTTCAGCCATCTCAACGTAAGCATGCAAACATATACAGCAAAAACGGGTGGTGTATTTAATAAGGAACCTGCCTCAATGTGGTTGCGGTAATCCATGATAGTGGGAATGGCACGAGTTACTTTTCCCAAAATATTTTTATTTATTATAACGAGATTCACTCCTGCTGCACCAACATTTTTTTGGGCTCCTGCATAAATCAGATCAAATTTTGAAAAATCAATCACACGACTTAAAATGTCACTGCTCATATCGGCAACTAACGGAACTCCTGCATTGTAAAAGATAGAAAGATCCTGCCACTGTGTTCCATAGATCGTATTGTTAGTTGTTATGTGCAGGTATTTTGAAGTAGGGGTTACATTGAAATTTTTTGGAAGCGCCCTGTAGTTGGAATCTTTACCACTGCACACAATATCTACATGCCCAAACAATTTTGCTTCTTTAATAGCCTTGGATGCCCACACACCGGTATCCGTGTAAGCAGCTATTTCATTTTCATTGAGCAGGTTCATGGGCACCTGCATAAACTGGGTCGTGGCGCCACCGTGTAAAAACAAAACTTCATGAGCATCACCGAGGCTCGTTAATTCTTTTACCAGGCTCCTGGCCTCGTCCATCACTTCCTGGAATAATGGAGTTCGATGCCCGATTTCAAGAATGGATAAACCTGTATTATTAAAATCAATAATGGCGTGGCTGGCTTCTTCAAAAACTTCTTTTGGAAGAATAGAAGGACCTGCATTAAAATTATGGATTAGACGCCCTGTCCCCCTAAAGGGGGCACTTAGTTCAATTGTTTTTTTATTAGTCATAATATAACTGCAAAGATAACCGAGTTGCTGGTTAC
>Ga0137463_1000303_pt1 | contig 18263 bp, 16 predicted proteins | sample EasRivERMGT800_2_FD_102333 | JGI IMG/M metagenome (GOLD analysis project Ga0137463, IMG submission 102333) | Soil microbial communities from meander-bound floodplain in the East River, Colorado, USA - East River MetaG ERMGT800_2 | ecosystem: Environmental > Terrestrial > Soil > Floodplain ...
CGGGTCGCCGAAGCGGCGATCGAAGCGATCCGCACACGGCGGCTCGGGTACACCGAATCGGCCGGAATCCCGGAATTGCGCGAGGCAATTTCCGGCTATTACCGGGATCGGCTGGGCGTGATCGTGCCGCCTTCGCGCATCGTGATCACGGCCGGCGCCTCAGGGGCATTCCTTTTGACGCTGGGCGTGCTCATCGATCCCGGCGACGAGGTACTGATGCCGGATCCCTGCTATCCCTGCAATCGGCATTTTGTGCGCATATTCGGTGGCCGCCCGCTCCCGATTCCCGTCGACGAACGCCAGCTCTATCAGCTTACGGCTGAAGACGTGGCACGGCACTGGAGCGCGAGAGCGCGAGGCGTACTGCTCGCCTCCCCGTCCAACCCGACGGGCACGATCGTGCCGCCCGGGCAATTGCGCGAATTGATCGCGTGCGTGCGCCAGGCCGGTGGATTCTTGATTCTGGACGAAATTTATCAGGGCCTGGTCTACAACGGCGAGGCGTCGACGGTTCTGAATCTTTCCGACGACGTTTTCGTCGTCAATAGTTTTTCGAAGTATTTCAATATGACCGGCTGGAGGCTGGGCTGGATCGTGGCGCCCGAAAGTCACGTTCGCGAAATCGAGAAGCTCGCGCAGAACGCCTTCATCTGCCCATCCGCGCCCGCGCAATATGCGGCGCTCGCGGCGTTCCGGCCCGAGACGATGACCTTGCTCGAAGAGAGGCGACGTGAGTTTCAGCGCCGGCGCGATTACATGGTTCCTGCGCTTCGCGACCTGGGTTTCCGCGTCCCGGTAATGCCGCAAGGGGCGTTCTACATCTACGCGGGCTGCGAGCGCTTTTCGGCGGACAGTACAGCTTTTGCGCTGCGTGTCCTGGAAAAGGCGGGAGTCGCAATCACGCCCGGCTTGGATTTCGGGGCCAACGGCCCCGCGCACCACGTGCGCTTCGCCTACACAAGGTCGCTGGAGGACCTGAAGGAGGGAGTAGAGGCGATCGCGAAGATGCTGCGCGAGTAGACCAAGCCGTTCAGGTCGATACCGAATCCGCCCTGAAAAGCTGGCAACCATGGGTTTTCCAGCTTCCGTCGGTCTGCTGTTGCATTGGATAAAGCGCGACCCAGATCGCCCCCGAGCTGTCGGAGAGCTGCACCGCTTGCACTACTTCGTTCTCGATCCCTGAGAGATTGAGAAAAGTCACCGACGCCGGGCGGTAGACGGGCTGATACGCAGTTCTCACCATGCGCAGGAAGTTTTCGGGCGTCTTGAATGTCTGCTGGATACCCGGAGACGCCAGGGAGAATGCCACTTTGGCGTCGTCGTGCCTGAAAGCCTCTATTTGACGGCTGATCACCGCCTTGATTTCCGCGCGGTCGGCAGCGGACGGCTTCTGCTGGGCGAACAGACCAGGCGCGACGATCGCAGCGCCGCTCAGCAGCGCTGCGGAAAACATGACCGACGCCCGGATCATTCCGCGAAAACTATCACGCGGAAGGGGCGCGGGATCAGGCGGCGCTGCGCGCTGCCGGGCGATCGAATCGGCGGACCGCCTGCCTGAGACGCTCCTGCTCCGCGATGACCTTTTGGGCGTACTGGCTGGTGGGATCCGAAAGCGCGCCGTTGTAAAACTGGAGCCCCGCCTCGAGGCTGCCCATGCGGCGGATATATTCCTTAAGTATTCGCGCACCGAGCAAAATGTTTGTCATCGGGTCCAGCACCGCCTCTTCGCCCCCGTGCTCGATGAGCTTGTCCTGGTGATACTTGGGGATCACCTGCATCAGGCCTTTGGCTCCCATGCCGCTCTCGGCGATCGGATTGAACCGGGACTCGATCGCCACCACCGCGAGAATCAACAGCGGGTCAAGGCCAACCTGCTGCCCTACATCATAGGCGGCGCCAACGAGCTGCTCAGTGGCGTCCGGTGCAATTCTGTACCGTCGCGACAGGTAATTGGCGATCACCCGGTACCTCTCGTTGTCCACGCTGTCGGTCCGCTCCGCAAGCAGCCCATTCTGGTCGAAGCGGATCGGGCCAAACGCAGGGGACAGGCTTACTTCCTTACTGGGCACGAGAGCAGTTCCTTGAACCAGAAGGAACAGAACTGCAGCCACCCCGAACAGGGCGAATCCGTGGTGAAAAGCGACCGCTACCTCTCCTAAGCGTCCTTGAAACCGTTGCTTCAAATCGGCAGTGTTCATCGCAAATATCTCCTTGCTAGGTGCCCACGCCACAGCAAAAACTCAAGATGACCCGAGAATTCTTGTGCCCCGCCCGGGGCAGGTAACCGACTGTTTCCCAGACATCATTGCCCGCTTTCCCAACAAACTACGAGCACAATTGCTGCATCGCAACAAAGGTATTGTATGCATACTCTCAGTCTCAGTCAAAAATTTAAAACGCTATACTCATCAAACAGTTACATCGAAACTGCACCCACCTTGCCAGACGATTTGCCTGGAAAAATCCCGGCTTGACTGCACGATGACCTGATAAAATGTCCAAGTCACTCGGCAGCAAAGCCGGGGGAAATCTCTCTTCTGTACCCGAATGTCTGCGGCTCAGCCCGAAGCGGAACGCCCAAGGCTGACCGCAGTACATTCGTAACCCGCTAGGGCCTGGATCCAGTCGGAAAGGGCCAAGCTGCCACAGGATTCAGGGCAGTTTTTGCCCCGGGCGTTGCCGCGAGGGACGGCGCTAGTACCGCCGTTCCCATCATCGGCGCCGCCGGTTTCGCCGCAGCTTTCCTGGCATTCCGAGCCGGTTTCCTGGCCGCTTTCTTTCTTGGCTTCTTTTTCGCCGCCTTTTTCCTGCTGGCGGATTTTTTCTTGGCCGCTTTCTTTTTTGCGGATTTTTTTGCCGACTTCCTTTTCGCTTTCTTCTTTGATGCTCTCTTCTTCTTCTTTTTCTTTGCTGCTTTCTTGGCTTTTCTCTTCTTTGCCATGACTGCCTCCATCTAGAGTTGAAGGAACAACACCAAACCCGTCCCTAATGGCACGGGCTATTCATTCACCGGGGCAAGCCCCGGTGAATTGAATTCCTTTCCTGCTTTGCTCGACACGAGGTCCTGATACAGGATGTCAGGATCCAGCCTGATACCTCCGTCCCACACGACTGTCGCCGATCCGCGATCCACTGCAACGAGGCAGAACTGGTCCACATCGCGCCACGCGCTGAATGCGGCGACCTCAAGGAGATTCCCGAGGAAGACACTTCCCTCCATTCCGTCATCGAACCGCAACCAGAGCTTGTAGTCCCGAGAAGCCTTGCATTCCGTCACGCGATGCATGTTCCCTCCTTTCCGGAGCTCCGGCACGAGTAGTAATAGCCTAGTCCCAACTGAGGGTGCCTCCCGTCTGGTATTCGATGACGCGCGTCTCGAAGAAGTTGCGTTCTTTCTTGAGGTCGGTCATCTCGCTCATCCAGGGGAACGGATTGCTCGCCCCCGGGAACATCTGGTCAACGCCGATCTGCTGGCAGCGACGGTTGGCGATGTAGCGCAGATACTCCTTGAACATCGGTGCGTTGAGTCCCAGTACGCCGCGCGGCATGGTGTCCTCGGCGTAGCGGTACTCGAGCTCGACTGCTTTCTTGATGAGGCCCTGCACCTCCTCCCGAAATTCCGGGGTCCAGAGATGCGGATTCTCCATCTTGATCTGGTTGATTAGGTCGATGCCGAAATTGCAGTGCATCGACTCATCGCGAAGTATGTACTGGTACTGTTCAGCCGCGCCGGTCATCTTGTTCTGGCGCCCCAAGGCAAGGATCTGGGTGAAGCCGACATAAAAAAACATGCCTTCCATGATGCAGGCGAACACGATCAGGCTCTTGAGCAGGTCCTGGTCGGCCTGCGGCGTGCCAGTCTTGAACGCCGGGTTGGTCAGGGTATCTATGAACGGGATCAGAAATTCGTCCTTTTCCCGGATGCTCGACACCTCGTGGTAGGCATTGAACACCTCGCCCTCGTCCAGGCCGAGGCTCTCGACGATGTACTGATAGGCGTGCGTATGAATCGCCTCCTCGAACGCCTGACGCAAAAGATATTGGCGGCACTCGGGAGCAGTGATGTGGCGATAGGTACCGAGCACAATGTTGTTGGCCGCAAGTGAATCGGCGGTGACGAAGAAACCCAAGTTGCGCATTACCAAGCGGCGCTCGTCTTCGGTCAGGCCGTTCGGGTCTTTCCACAGGGCGATGTCGCGGCTCATGTTGATTTCCTGCGGCATCCAGTGATTGGCGCAGCCTGCGAGGTACTTCTCCCACGCCCACTTGTACTTGAATGGGACCAGCTGGTTGACATCGGCCCGGGCGTTGATAATGGCCTTGTCTTCCACGCGCACTCGGCGGTGGCTGTTGCCGGCGGAATAGCGCTCGTCCGGCGCGGCAGCCGGTGCCGACGGCACGAATTCGGTGACCGGCTGCAAATTAAGACTCGGCAAGGGATTCATGCCCATGTCATCGTCAAATGAAAGCACTTCACCCTCCCCGCGCCCCTTGATCGGCAACGCTCACTGGCAAGCCTCGCATTCCGAATCGTCCCTCTTGCAGAACTTGGTGTCGGGCTCGCATGATTCAGCCATCGACGCGGAACCAGCCTTAGCCGCCATGGACATGCCGCCCGCCGCTGGCACCGAGTTCAACTGCCCGCCTTCGACCGTGGATTTCTCGGCATGAGTCGCACCCATTGCTCGAAGGTAATAGGTGGTTTTCAGACCCCGCCGCCAAGCGAGCTTGTAGGTCTCATCCAGCTTCTTGCCGGAAGGCTGGCCAATGTAGATATTGAGAGATTGCGACTGGTCAATCCATTTTTGCCGCCTCGCTCCTGCTTCGACGATCCACTTTGGGTCGACTTCAAACGCAGCGGCGTATAGGCCGCGCAACTCGGCCGGGACCCGGTCGATACGCGCGAGGTTGCCGTCAAAGTACTTGAGGTCAGCCACCATGACTTCGTCCCATAATCCCAGCTTCTTCAGATCTGTCACGAGATGCTCGTTGACCACCGTGAATTCGCCCGACAAATTGGATTTTACGAAAAGATTCTGAAAGGTCGGTTCGATCGAGGCGGATACCCCGATAATGTTGGCAATGGTCGCAGTTGGAGCAATAGCAAGGCAATTCGAATTGCGCATGCCATGACGCTTGATCCGCTCGCGCAAAGTTTTCCAGTCCATTGATTCCGACATATCGATTTCAACGTGGCCGCCACGTTCCTCGCGCAGGAGCTTCAGCGTGTCCTGCGGCAGGATTCCGCGGTCCCAGAGCGATCCTCGGTAAGAAGCGTAACGACCTCGCTCTTCGGCAAGTTCGGTTGATGCCCAATAGGTGAAATAGCCGACCGCTTCCATTGAACGGTCGGCAAATTCCACTGCATCCTGTGAACCATAGGGAATTCGCAGTATATGCAGGCAATCCTGGAATCCCATGATGCCGAGGCCTACCGGCCGGTGCTTGAAATTGGAGTTCCGTGCTTTTGCCACCGCGTAGTAATTGATGTCGATGACGTTGTCCAGCATGCGCATCGCAGTAGCGATGGTTTTCTTCAGCTTATCGTGGTCGAGCCTGCCGTTTCGCATGTGCGCAACCATGTTGACCGAGCCGAGGTTGCAAACCGCGATTTCCTGGTCGTTGGTGTTGAGCGTAATTTCCGTGCACAAATTGGAACTGTGCACCACGCCCACATGCTGCTGCGGCGAGCGAATATTGCACGGATCCTTGAACGTGATCCAGGGATGCCCGGTCTCGAACAACATGGAAAGCATCTTCCGCCAAAGATGCACGGCCGGCATCCTCTTGTGCAATTTCAGTTCGCCTGCACGGGCCCGTTGCTCGTACGCCAGATAGGCTTGTTCGAACGCGCGTCCGTGCCTGTCGTGCAGGTCGGGCACGTCAGACGGACTGAACAGGGTCCAATCCCCGTTTTCCACGACCCGCTTCATGAACAGATCCGGGATCCAGTTGGCAGTATTCATGTCGTGGGTGCGCCGCCGGTCGTCCCCGGTGTTCTTGCGCAATTCCAGAAATTCCTCGATATCCAGGTGCCATGTCTCAAGGTAGGAACACACCGCGCCTTTGCGCTTGCCCCCCTGATTGACCGCCACCGCGGTGTCGTTGACCACCTTGAGAAAAGGCACGACTCCCTGCGACTTGCCGTTGGTACCCTTGATGTGCGAGCCCAGCGCCCGCACCGGGGTCCAGTCGTTGCCGAGGCCTCCGGCATACTTGGCAAGCAGCGCATTCTCCTTGATCGCCTCGTAAATGCCATCCAGATCGTCCGACACCGTGGTGAGGTAGCACGACGAAAGCTGCGAGCGCGTTGTGCCGGAATTGAACAATGTCGGTGTGGAGCTCATGAAATCAAATGAGGAGAGCGTGTTATAGAACTCGATGGCCCGCGCCTCCCGCTCGATCTCGTTGAGGGCGAGGCCCATCGCCACGCGCATGAAGAACGCCTGGGGCAGTTCGATTCGGGTGCCGTGCACGTGCAGGAAATAGCGGTCATACAGCGTTTGCAGACCCAGGTAGCCGAACTGAAGGTCACGCGATGCGTCCAGGGCGGCGCCGAGCTTTTTCAGGTCGAAATAGGCCAGGCGCTCATCGAGAAGCCCGGACTGAATGCCCCGCTTCACAAATCCGGGGAAATAATCTGCGTATCGCTTCTTCATCGCTGCCTGCGAGACTTCCTCGCCCAGGACCTCGCGTCGGACGGTGTGCAGAAGCAGCCGCGCGGTAACGTAGCTGTAGACCGGGTCCTTCTCGATCAGGGCACGCGCCGAGAGCACGGCGGACTTCCTCACTTCCTCCGCCGGCACTCCGTCATAGAGGTTTTTCAGCGTCTCGGCCAGGATCAGCCTTGGATCCGCCGCGTTGCCCAACGACTCGCAGGCAGAAGCAACCAGGTCATTCAGGGCGGCCAGGTCAAGCGGACGGCGCACCCCGTCCTCGACCACGTGTAATGGCGGCTGGGGCACAGCTTTTTTCTGCGCTGATTCCTGCGCGCGCGCCTCGGCGCGCTTTTCACGGTAAAGCACATAGGCACGGGCGACCTCGTGCTCCCCGGAGCGCATCAGAACCAGCTCGACCTGATCCTGAACATCTTCAATATGGAAGGTGCCGCCTGCCGGCTGGCGCCGTACCAATGCTCCGACCACCGATTCAGTCAATGCGGAAACCAGCTCGCGGATCCGCGCTGAGGCCGCCCCCTGCCCCCCTTCGACGGCGAGAAAAGCCTTGGTCATGGCGACCGAAATCTTTCCGGGCTCGAAGCCTACTACGGCGCCATTGCGGCGGATAACCTTGTACTGTGAAAACTGGGACTGGACGTTTGCTGGGACTTCAGGAAGGCTCGTGCCGGGAATCGACTGGAGATTCGTCGCGTCAGCGGCAATGTGCATATACGGCCCCCTATACTCTTTTCTCTTGCGCCGCCCTGAAGACTCGAGGCCGGCGAAGGAATCCTGGAATATTTCGTTTCGTGACCACAATATATAGTACCCAGGCAGGAGTTTGCAACTAATTCTAGTGTATTGTCAAGATGCAAGCGATCTTTGCTCAAGCAGCTTCGCAACTTTTGAGGTCCAAACCGAAAAAATCCGGGGAAACTTGCGTCGAAGTTGGGCGATGGTTCAGCGCAACCGGGCAGGTTGCGCTGAACCATCATGGGTGTTGCGCTCAGGCCCGAACAATTGCAGGAACCGCGCCGACAATGCGCGGCGGATTACTGAAACCGCGCCAATAACGCGCGGTAGTGTCCCCAATCAAAGGCGGGCCCCGGGTCGGACTTGCGGCCCGGGGCAATATCGGCGTGTCCGACCACGTCGCTGATGGGGTAGCGGCGGCGAAGTGCATCCGTGAGCGCCACCAACCGCAGATATTGCTGCTCTGAATAGGCCTGGTCGTCGGCGCCCTCAAGTTCCACTCCCACCGAGAAATCATTGCAGTGCTCGCGCCCATTCCACTCAGATGCGCCGGCGTGCCAAGCGCGCATTCTGCACGGCACGAACTGGATCAGTTCGCCCTCGCGACGGATTAGAAAATGGGCCGAAACCACCAAGCCTTGCAGGGTCCGGTAGTACGGATGGCGGGCCGGGTCGAGCGTGTTGGTAAAAAACCGCAGGATGCCGTCTCCGCCGTACTCGCCCGGCGGCAAGCTGATGTTGTGCACCACAAGCAGTGTCACGTCTGATTCCTCGGGCCGCTCGTCACAATTCGGCGAGGGAACCTGAACCGCTGCTGCCGGCCCATCCTCCGTGGCCAGCCAATCGAGGTCCGGCGGGAAATCGTTACCGGCAGTTTCCAAGGGTTACCGCACGATGCGCGATGCGTCGGCCGATCCGCGCAATCGCGCCCTGCCAGCAAATTTCCGCGTTCCGCCTGCACGGCGACGGGCTGCAATTTTCGATCGTGCAGTGCACCACTAGCGAATACCGAGCCGCTCCATGCGGTAACGCATCGCCCGGAACGTGATGCCGAGAAGCTTGGCCGCCGCCGTGCGGTTGAAGCGCGTCTTTTCGAGCGCTTCCAGAATGGCCTCCCGCTCGATGCGATCGAGATATTCCTGCAGCGGCCATTTAGAGTTCGGCGCGGCCTTCTCCCCGGCGACAAACCCCGGTGGTGAGAGCTGAAGATCCTCCGGCTGGATCTCGTCGGTTGCCGCAAGCGCGATGGCGCGCTCCAGTATGTTCTCCAGTTCACGGGCGTTCCCCGGAAAATCATAGGCGGCAAGCGCCTTTTTCGCCTCCGCGGAGAACCGGGCCGCGCTTTTGCCGTCCTTGGCCGAAAGCCGCTTCAGGATTGCATCGGCCAGTACCGGAATGTCCTCGCGGCACTCCCGAAGCGGCGGCATTTTCAACTCGATCACGGCCAGCCGGTAATACAGGTCCTGGCGGAATTTGCCAGACTCCACACTTTCCGCCAGATTCTGGTGCGTTGCGCAGATGATGCGTACGTCCACAAGGTCTTCTGCTGTCGCCCCGATTTTGCGAACGCGCTTCTCCTGAATCGCGCGCAAGAGCTTCACCTGCATCGCGAGCGGCAAGTCGGCAACTTCGTCCAGAAACAACGTGCCGCCGTTAGCGGCCTGGAAAAATCCGTCGCGATCGTTATCGGCACCCGTAAACGCGCCCTTCTTATAGCCGAAGAATTCGCTTTCCATGAGATTTTCTGGAATTGCACCGCAGTTGACCGGTACGAATGCCTTCTCTCGTCGTGCCCCCTTGGCGTAAATCAGCCGCGCTGCCAGCTCCTTGCCGCTACCGGACTCGCCTGTGATGTAAATCGGCGCCTGGCTGCGCGCCAGCTTCTCTATCATCGAACGCGTATGCTCGATTGCGGGGCTCGCGCCAAGAATTTCGTAATCGCCGGATCTCGCCGCCACGGTTTTCTGCGGAAGCGACAGCGCCGATTTGATCAGCGCGCGCAACTGGTCAAGCGACAGCGGTTTGGAGAGGTAATCGAAGGCGCCGGCCTTAAGTGCCGCCACTGCGTTTTCGGTGCTGCCAAACGCGGTAATCACGGCGACCGGCAGGTCGGCGCATTGCGAGCCGATGTAGCGCACGAGTTCCAATCCGTCACCGTCAGGCAGTCGCATGTCCGTGAGGCACAGATCGTATTGCCTGGATTGCAGCAGCTGCCTCGCTGCCGCCAAGGAACCGGCGGATTCGACGGCGAGCCCCATGCGGACCAACGACAATTCAAGCAATTCGCGGATGTCCGCTTCGTCATCGATGACGAGGACAGTGCGCTGGGAGCTCACACGCCGTTCCGCGCTCCGGTTAGCTACGCTGCCTGCCATAGGATTCTGAAATTCGCGCCCTGGGCGCTATCGAGATATTCGAGACTCGCGCCATTAGCTGTGCACAACTCGCGGGCAATATATAGGCCCAGTCCCGTACCGCTCGAAAAGGTGGTGAAAAACGGCTCGAACAGCTGTCCCCGCAAGGCCGCCGCCACGCCGTCGCCGTCATCGATTACATGCAATTCTACTCGATTGGCGCGCTGCGACGCTACCAGACGCACGCTGCCCGCCTGCTTGCGGCAGTGCCGCCACGCGTTGCGCAGCAGATTCCACATTATCTGATTGAGATGTACGCGGTCGAATTCCATCGCAATTTCATCAGGAACCTCGACGGCAAAGGTCTGGCTCGGGACGCCTTCACTCTGGGCGAACTCGTCGATGAATGCGGCAAGATATTGCCCCACTCGAATCAATTCGGGCTGGACTCGGTCGCGCCGCGTCAGCTCCAGCACATCGCTCACCATGCGGTCAAGGCGCCGCGCATTGTCACGGATGATTTGTACCATTCGATCTCTCTGAGGTTCGCGGCGCTCTTCCTGCAACAGATCGCCCGCGTGCGTAATGACCGAAAGCGGGTTACGAATCTCATGCGCAATGTTGGCGGTAAGCCGTCCCAGGGCGGCGAGCTTGAGTTGCTGTGCCTGCTCCTGGAGCTTGGAAAGGTCCTCCAGGAACACCAGGCTGAAATTCCCGCCTGCGACACCCGCCGCGACAAACCGCGCCCGCACAACGCGTCCGCTTTCGGCAAAATCGATGTTCACGCTGCTTTGTCCGCTGGAGCCCCGCCAGGCGGCAAGCCGATGCGCCAACTCCTCGGAGTACTCTTCGATCTGTCCCAACTCGGGTGTGGGTCGCCCGAGCAAAGCCGCCACGCGTGGATTGTGCTGGTGCACAAGGCCATGGGCGTCCACGACGAGAACGCCGTCCTGCACGTCCTGAATCACGAGCTCGTTTATGCGCAGCTGGTCGGCGAGATCCGCGCCACGTTGCCACGCGAGTCGCTCGTTCATGATTAGCCGTTGTGCAAGCTGGTTGGTAATGAGCGCCGTCGCGAAATATCCGATCGACAGCAGCCCAGGCTGAAGAAAGTTCGCGGTGCTGACATCGTGCACCAGCACCCAATATGACTGCTCCAGGAGCAAGGCAATTGATGCCAGCGCTGCATAAAACAGCATCAGCGTTCCCCTGCTCACGAGCGCCGCGCCCGCGAGGGATATCAGCAGCATCACGCCGAGCCCACTGCGGATGCCGCCCGAGGCAAACATCAGCACAACCAGCGAAATGATGTCGGCGATTACATGCAGCGTCAGTTGCAGATTGAAATACGCGGGCACCTTGCGCAGTACGACCTGAAACAGCACGGCGAGCGCCAGGTAGAGGACGCTTGTATAGGTAAAAACTGCGAGATCGTGGGTTCCAAGGCCAAGTGTGTCCCCGTAGATCAAGGCAGCGAGCAGGAACATCGCCGCAACAGCGATGCGGTAGAAATTGAAGTACTTCAGCGAAACCCAGAAGGAGTCAGCCACCGCCGCCTGCTGCGGCGGCCAGGACAACGGCAGCATCGCGACGCTCGCCATATCCGCCAATCAGCCGGAAGCGAGCCGGCGGTGCTCTTCGTTGCAGTAGAAGCGCCCCCCGGATTCAAGGGCCTCGCTGCGCGGAAGATTCACACCGCAGTGGACGCAGGGAACCATCGGTTCCGCGGATTTTTCAGGCGCAGACTCGGCACGCGGCCGGCGCGTGCGGAAAACACCAGTCAGTACCACGTAGATGACGGCGGCGGCAATGATCAGGACAAGAAGCTTGGTCACGCTGGGATGCCGGACAAGCGCCGCGGCGGGCGACACGAAGCCATTATACCCGTCGGTCTGCCGCCCATGGAGATCCCCCGTTTAGCGGGAACTGGTCGGGGTGACTGGATTCGAACCAGCGACTCCTGCGTCCCGAACGCAGTACTCTACCAGGCTGAGCTACACCCCGAGTCGAACAGGAAGCAGTACAGAAGGACGAGCGATTCGGGAATTAATAAACGCGCTCGACCGCGAAGGTGGTCAATTCTAGCAAAGAATCCTTGTATGTTGATTTTGTCAGCTCTGCAATTGCTTTGCGGGCTTCCCGCACCTCTTCCTCGGCCATGCGCCGGGCGTACTCAAGCGCGCCCGTTGCGCGTATCGCGGCGATCACAGGCTCGAATTCGTTCCGTCCGCCGTGCTCGATCGCCGCGCGTACGAGCTCTGCTTGCTGAGGCGACCCGTGTTGCATTACATGGATCAGGGGCAGCGTCGGCTTGCCCTCATTAAGATCGTCGCCCAGATTTTTTCCGGTTTGAGCCGCGTCGCCCGAATAGTCGAGCACGTCATCGATCAACTGGAACGCCGTTCCCAGATGCATGCCATAGCGCGCCAGCCCCTGCTCGATCCCCATATTTGCCGCGCCGAGAATGGCGCCAAGCTGAGCGGCGGCTTCGAAGAGTTTCGCCGTTTTGCGCCGAATGACATCGAGGTAGGCCGACTCATTGACTCCGAAATTGTGGGTGTTCATCAGTTGCAGCACCTCCCCCTCGGCAATCGTGTTGGTGGCGTCAGCCAGGACCTCCATCACCCGGTTGTTTTTTGTCCCCACCATCATCTGGAACGCGCGCGAATACAAAAAGTCCCCTACAAGGACGCTGGCCGCGTTACCGAACTCGGCGTTGGCGGTCCTGCGGCCACGCCGCAGCTCGGACTTGTCGACGACGTCGTCGTGCAGCAACGTAGCCGTATGAATGAATTCGACAACCGCGGCAAGCTCGATGTGATTCTCACCGCGATACCCGGTTGCTCCCGCCGCGAGAAGCACCAGTGCGGGACGCAGCCGCTTGCCGCCCGCGGCAATGATGTATTCGGCAATATTGCGGATCAGGACAACGTCGGACTCGAGACGGCTCCGGATCAATTCATCCAGCGCCTGCATGTCGGCGACCAGAATGTGGCGGAGGAGTTCGGGCTGCAATGGAGAATTATCGCACTGCGGAGATGGCGCTACAGCAGGCCATCAGGATACCACAATCCCCTTTGACCGTACGGGCTAATGGCATGTATAATTTCAGGTTTTCCGGCCTATTTCGGAGAACATCATGTTGTACGCGGTCGTTAAAACCGGCGGCAAGCAGTATCGAGTGTCTGCCGGCGACAAACTCAGAATTGAAAAACTCCCTTCAGCAGTGGGGAGCGACGTGGTGCTCGACCAAGTGCTGCTCGTCGCCAATGGGGATGCGCTCAGGGTTGGAACCCCGGTGGTAACAGGCGTCTCGGTCAAGGCGAAGGTCGTGTCTCACGGACTGGGCGAAAAAGTGATGACCTTCAAGTTGCGCAGGCGAAAGAACTCGAAGAGGCACCAAGGTCACCGGCAGGGCTACACCGAAATCCAGATTACCGGGATAACGGGCTAGAGGCCACGACCCAAGGTAAGAAAGGCGGCATATGGCACACAAGAAAGCAGGCGGAAGCTCGCGCAATGGCCGCGACTCGCAGTCAAAGCGTCTCGGTGTAAAGCGATTCGGCGGGCAGGCGGTTGCGGCCGGCAGCATCATCGTTCGGCAGCGTGGTACCCGAGTTCATGCCGGCGAAAATGTGGGTGTCGGCAAGGACCATACCCTGTTCGCAAAAGTGGACGGCAAGATTCTGTTCAGTCTCAAAGGACCGGACCGCAAGCATACCGTCAGCGTGGTTCCGGCCTAGAAGCTGAATTCTTCCCGAAAAGGCCCTATCCGCGCGATAGGGCTTTTTTATTTTCACGGCCGACTGTCACATGAAATTCGTCGACGAAGCACGCATCGAGGTCCACGCGGGCAACGGCGGTAACGGCGTGGCCAGCTTCCGGCGAGAGAAATTCATTCCGCGCGGAGGGCCGGACGGCGGCGATGGTGGTCGCGGCGGCAGCATACTCGCTGTCGCTAACCGCAATATCAATACTCTTGTCGACTATCGGTTTGCCCGAATCCATCGCGCCCGGGACGGCGAGCGGGGGCGCGGCCGGCAATGCAACGGCAGGGGCGCCGAAGACGTCTTGCTGCGCATGCCCGTGGGAACGGTGATCGCGGACGCGGAGACCGGGGAAATAGTCGCCGATCTGGCATCGCACGAGCAAACGGCCCTACTTGCACGGGGCGGCATGGGCGGCCTGGGCAATATGAACTTCAAGTCGAGCACCAATCGCGCGCCGCGCAAGGCGACTCCCGGCGAGCCGGGCGAGAACCGGACACTCAAGCTTGAACTCAAGGTGCTCGCCGATGTCGGGCTGCTCGGCCTGCCCAACGCCGGAAAATCCACTTTTATTCGCGCCGTGTCGGCTGCCCGTCCCAAGGTTGCCGATTACCCGTTCACTACCTTGCAACCGCATCTCGGCGTCGTGCGGGTTGGAATGGATCGCAGCTTCGTGGTCGCCGACATCCCTGGACTGATCGAGGGCGCCGCCGAGGGCGCAGGGCTGGGGCATCAGTTCCTCAGGCACCTGGCTCGCACGCGACTGCTGTTGCACATTGTCGACACAGCGCCCTTCGATCCCGGCGCCGACCCGGTGCGTGACGCGCGCGCCATTGCCGCCGAGCTCAAGAAATTCGATCCGGCGCTATTCCGCAAGCCGCGCTGGCTGGTGCTGAACAAAATGGATATGCTTCCGGCGGAGAAGCGCGAGACCATCGTTGCGCAGCTCATTCGCAGGCTGCGCTGGCGTGGTCCGAGGTATTGCATCTCCGCACTCACGGGCGAGGGCTGCCGTGAGCTGAGCTTTGCTGTGATGAAGTTTCTGGAAACAGGAAAATCAGCATGAAAAGCGCCAAGCGCTTCGTTATCAAGGTCGGGAGCTCGCTCGTCACCAACCGGGGTGAAGGACTGGACGCGCCCTCCATTGCGCGCTGGGCGGCGCAGATCGCAAAGCTGCGCCAAGCCGGCAAGGAAGTAGTGATTGTCTCAAGCGGAGCCATTGCCGAAGGCATGCAGCGTCTCGGCTGGACTCGGCGCCCCCACGCCATGCACGAGCTGCAGGCCGCCGCCGCGGTCGGACAAATGGGGCTGGTGCAGGTGTACGAATCGTGTTTCCGCCAGCATGGAATGCGCACGGCGCAAGTGCTGCTAACGCACGCTGATCTGGCGGACAGGCAGCGTTACCTCAATGCGCGCTCGACTTTGCTGACGCTGCTGGGGCTGGAGATTATTCCTGTTATCAATGAAAACGATACCGTGGTCACCGATGAAATCCGCTTTGGGGACAACGATACGCTCGGTGCGCTTGTGACCAACCTTGTTGAGGCGGATTGTCTTGTAATTCTCACCGACCAGGCCGGGCTCTACACCGACGATCCGCGCCGCAATCCGCAGGCAACACTGATACAAGAAGCACAGGCGGGCGATCCCCGGCTCGAAGACATCGCGGGAGGAATCGGCTCTGAAATCGCCAAAGGCGGCATGCTTACAAAGGTGCTCGCCGCCAAGCGCGCCGCGCGCTCGGGCGCGCAAACGGTGATCGTCTCCGGCCACGAGCCGGATGTGCTGGTTCGGCTTGCGGGGGGAGAAAGCATCGGCACGCTGCTGACCGCGAAGACGACGCCTCTCGCCGCGCGCAAGCAGTGGCTGGCCGATCATGTTCAGGTTGCCGGAAAGCTCGGCATCGACGCAGGGGCGGTGAGGGCGTTGCTGTCCGGCGGCAAGAGCCTCCTGCCAATCGGGGTTACGAACGTTGAAGGAGAATTCGAGCGCGGCGCGATTGTTGCCTGTGTCGCACCGGATGGCGCCGAGATCGCAAGGGGATTGGTCAATTACGGCGCGCCGGAATCCCGCCGCATCGCCGGCCGCGCATCAGGCGAGATCGAAGCAATACTCGGCTACATTGACGGGCCGGAAATCATCCACCGGGACAATCTCGTCGTACTGTAATAGGAGCATTTTCGGCGAAGGCCGCGATCTGAAGCTTTGTTTGCCGGGGGCGCCACCCGACCGGCAATGTCACGTCCGGCTCATCTGGCTGCGGCGGGACGGTAGTCGAGCCTGAGCGCTTGCACTGCTTCCTCGGCGGTGCGCGCCCGGCCACCCAGCAGGCAGAAAAAATCATCTGCCAGCACTGAATGCTGGCTGCCGGGTTGAACGCGACTGATATATCCCCATTCGGGTCTTCTCGCCTGCGCCCATGTGCCGTCAAGCCGACCGAACGCATACAGCTTGCGCTCGTAGGTCTTGCAATGAATTCCCTCAAAGCTCACGTTCATGGCTCCGGATGAGCTGCGTGCCACCAGCGTGTAACGCACCACTTCATCCTTGGCGACAGTGACTGACGCAGCATCCACGTAAAAATCGAACGACGTGGATGCGACATGCAGCTGAACCAGATTTTCCGGTTTTGGATAGGCCGGCAGCTGAGTCTTCTGTTCCTGCCAAGGCCTCTCGTCAAAGTCTTCGTCCAGACCCGCGTTCCGGGGCGTCGGCTGGGCAAGCGCGGTAATCGCCGACAGCGTGGCAAGCGCGCCGAGTGTGCGCAACGGACTCACGCCAGGTCTTTCAAAAGTGCGCTGCGCACCGCTGCCGGCGTCTCCGCATTCGCCTTGTAGTGCGGATGCTCGACCCCGATCGATAGTCCGCCGCCGCCCTTGAGCGCTTCCGCCATTTTTTCGGAAAGCTCGAAGCGCAGGAAATGCACGGACGACGTCTTGCTCTCGTTCTGGCGCTCAAGATCCTCGTCGGCGACCGCCCACATGGGCCCGCAATCGCCGACTCGCATCCAGACCTTGTCCTCGATGCCGATCAGGCGCTCAAGCCATTTGCGTCGCTCGTCCGGCTCCGGGTATTCGAGCATCAAAGTCGCCTTGAAATTGCGCCCGTCGGGAACGAGCGGATTATAAGCGTCGAGTTCCTCCTGAATGCCCTTTTCATCGAAGATTCGCTCCACACGCAGCATCTCCTGAATCTGGTAGCGGACCGTATATTCGTCCTCGTAGATGAGCGTCATATGGGGACCCAGGCGAACTGTGCGGTTTTTCTTGTGCGCCATCACTTTCGCGCGGAACTGCTGACGCTCGCGCGCATAGGCTTCGAGTGTCAGGAGGCTTGATCGTTCAATTCGTGCCATGGCTGCCGCTATGACGTGATGCGCAATCAAATCCCGTAAGCGATGCGCAGCAGGGAAATTGGATGCGTTTTCTTCGCCCGGGTTTCGCCGAGGCCCTGTTCGATGTGTCGGGCTGCGATGGCGCAGTCGGAACTGATGTAGTCGGGGTCGCCGGAGGCCATCAGCCGGAACACCGGCCCCCCGATCTTCATTGAATTTTCGTAGAACTCGGATTTCACGCCCCAAGTCCCGTCATGACCGGAACAGCGCTCGACAGTGTTCAGCGTGGTTCCTGGCACCAGTTGCAGCGTCTCGCGTGTCTTTTGTCCCACGTTCTGTACCCGCAGGTGGCAAGGAATGTGGTACGCCACTTTCCCGAGTGACTTCTTGAAATCGGTTTTCAGCATTCCGTCTCGATTCCGCAATATGAAGTACTCGAAAGGATCGTACATTGCATCGCTTACGGACTTTACATCGGCGTCGTCCGGGAACAACAACGGCAGCTCGTTCTTGAACATCAGGGTGCAGGACGGTACCAAGGTGAGGATGGCATGGCCTTCGCGCGCCAGCCTCGCGAGCGGCGGAATGTTTACCCCCTTTAGCCGAGCGACGCTATCGAGGTCTCCGAGTTCCAGCTTGGGCATGCCGCAGCAGACCTCCTTCTCAACGAGCAAATAGGGAATTGCGTTGTGATTCAGAACAGCCAGCAGATCGTGACCGATACCGGGCTCGTTGTAGTTGACGTAGCAGGTCGAGAAAATCGCGATTTTTCCAGGAGTGCGATCCCCGTTCCTGCATTCCCGGAATTGGCTTGCGCTCGCCTGGTTGCGAAACCTGCGGGGGCTGTAAGGCGGCAGTTTTCGTTCCTTGTGGATGCCGACTGTTTTCTCCATGAACCATCGCACGGCGGAATTGCTGTTCACAGCATTGACCGTTTGCGCCACCACCGGAATCGCCGCAAGCTTTCCGATCGCATCGGTAGACGACAGCAAGCGGTCGCGCAAGCGCATTTCGCCTTTTTTGAACTTGATCGCCTTGGCGCGAAGCATCAGATGGGGAAAATCGACGTTCCATGGATGCGGCGGAACGTATGGACACTTGGTCATGTAGCACATGTCACAAAGGTAGCACTGGTCCACCACTTGCCGGAACTGCGACTTTTCCACGCCGTCGACCTCGCCCGTCTTGCCAGCGTCGATCAGATCGAACAGCGTCGGAAAGGCCGTGCACAGATTGACGCAGCGCCGGCAGCCGTGACAGATATCAAAGACTCGCTGCAATTCTCCGAACACCTTGGATTCGTCGTAGAAATCGGGCGAGCGCCAGGCTATCGGGTGGCGGGTGGGCGCTTCGAGATTGCCTTCGCGGATGGTCATCTTCGAATTTTGAGAAACAA
>Ga0137463_1000304_pt1 | contig 18254 bp, 16 predicted proteins | sample EasRivERMGT800_2_FD_102333 | JGI IMG/M metagenome (GOLD analysis project Ga0137463, IMG submission 102333) | Soil microbial communities from meander-bound floodplain in the East River, Colorado, USA - East River MetaG ERMGT800_2 | ecosystem: Environmental > Terrestrial > Soil > Floodplain ...
CGAGGGCGCGTTCGATGAATCGTTCGGCGCCACCAAAGGGGTTGTAGCGCTGACGCACCAGAGCAAGCCGCATGTCCACCTACTTCCGCGCCAGCTCCAGCCGCTCGCACAGCGCGCGCACGCCCTCGAGGAACCGCGGACCCTGCGCGTGCAGCAGGTCCGCGTCGACCGCATAGATCCTGTCATTGCGCACGGCCGGAACGCCCTCCAGCCCGCGCCACGCTTCGCGGGCTTGGCTTCCATAGCCGCTGGTCACGATCGCGTCGGGGTGCGCTCCCAGAAGCCGCTCTTTCGAGACGCGCAGCGTGATGGTGTCCGCCCCGGCAAAGACATTACGGCCCGCGCAGACGCGAAGCGCGTCGCTGATGAGGTGCTCGCCGCTCACCGTCAGCAGCGGGCGATGCCAGATTTCCAGGAATACGGCAACGCGCTCTGCACCTTGGTAGCGCTCTCTGAGTTCGGCGACCTCGTTCTCGAACTGCCGGGCGCGCGCCTCCGCCAGAACCCAGCTTCCGGCCAGCGACCCAACCTGGCGGGCAATGCGCGGGATGTCCCCGAGAGACCGCGCTTCCGTGACGAATACCGGAATGCCCAGTCGCTCCAGGCGAACGATCTGCAGCGCCGAATTGCCGCTGCGCCAGCCGAGGACGAGGTCCGGTTTCAGCGCCAGCACTCTTTCGACATCGACATGCCCGGAGTCCGCCACCACGGGAAGGCGCTCCGCTTCGGCCGGAAACCTGCTGTAGCTCGAAACGCCGACGAGCTTCGTCCCCGCACCCGCGAAATACGCAATCTCGGCAAGGTGCGGCGCCAGGGTGACGATGCGCTCCGCGGGTCGTTGCAGTGACAGCGTCATGCCGCGGTCGTCGCGCAGGTCCGCGGCGCCTGCGCCCGCCGCGACCGCGACGCTGACGATCAGCACCGAAGCCCGGTTCATTTCGCGAGCAGCGCGTCGGCGGCCTGCAACACTGAATCGAGCGGGAGCCGCGAAATGCACTCGCTCACCTTGCCACCGCCGCACCCGTCGTTGCCGCAAGGCCGGCACGCGTGGCTGGTCGATGCCACGATCCGGTGTGCGACCTGCCAGGGACCCCACTCGATGTCGCTACTCGGCCCGAAAAGTGCGACCACCGGGGTGCCCATGGCGGCGGCGATGTGCATCGGAGCGGAATCGACGCCGATGAAAATCCGCGCCCGCGCGGCAAGAGCGGCGAGCTGCTTGAGCGTGAGCCTTCCGGAAAGATCGGTAAATCGCGCGTGCGCGCGCGTACGAATCGCCTCGATGAGCGCCATCTCCCTGGGGTCCGGCGCGGCGGTCAGGACCACGCGATCGCCGCGTCCCTCAAGCGCGTCGATGAGCGCTGCCGCCCGCTCAGGCGGCCAGCACTTGAACTGCCAGCGCGAACCCGGATGGAAATGCACGAATCGCTTTGCCGCGAGGCCTTGTTCGGCAAGCATGACCTCGACGGCGTGCTCGGCGCTCTCGCCCGGCACCATCACCAGTGCGCGTTCCGCATCCCCGGGCTGGATTCCTATCCGGCGCAATGCGTCGAGATTCAGTTCGACCCTGTGGCGCCCCGCGTGACGCGGCTGCGGAACCAGATGCGTGAAACTGCGCTTCCATGCACGCTGCTTGCGGGCCACGTTGGGGGCCACCGCGTAGCGTGGGGCCAGCCCCCGCGCCAGCCAGGCTCCGCGCGGATGGTCGGTCAGGTGTACGACCAGGTCGTAGCCACGCGAGCGCAGCGTCCGGTACAGACGCCACTCGGACGCGAACCGCTTCCAGACCGGCAGATCCTTCCACCGGCGTTCGACCAGATGCAACTGCGCCAGCGCGGGATGCAGCTCGATCATGTCGCGGGTTTCGGCATACACGAGCGCGTCGATCTCGATCCCGGGACTGGCGCGCCTCAGCACCGTGAACACCGGGGAGGAGAGCAGCACGTCTCCGTGGTGGCGCAGCTGGATCACCAGCGCGCGCCGCAATCCAGAAACATCGACTGCATCGGCGGGGCCGTAATGCATGCAGCGCACATTAGCAGAGAACCCGGGCGAAGGCAGCCTGCTTGTCGATAAGAACTTACTTGAATGCGTATTCGGCGCTGGTGAACAGCGTCCGACCCGCTTGCGGATAGACGCAGGTCGGGGTTCCGCACGCGCCGAAGATGTCGACGACACCGTAGCTGAAGTATTTCTTGTTGAAAAAGTTGTTCACGGCACCGGAGAATTTCCAGCCCTCCCACTCCTGGCTTATTTTCATGTCCACTACCGTGTACGCAGGCATCGCTCTGGGGAAAGTGTTGTCCTGATCGTTGTCGTATCGCTGGTGGCCGGCGAAGGTCCCAGTGGCGCCGAACAAGGTCTTGTCAGCAACACGCCAGGCCAGGCGCAAGCTTGCAAGCTGCCGCGGGACGAGAGGCACGTCCCTGCCGGACACGTCAACGCCACCGTAGACGCCCGACCGAAATTTCGCGACCTGATAAGTAAAGCTCCCTCCCATATCCAACCTGGGCGCCACAGTCCACTGCCCGGTCAATTCTGCGCCGCTGCGGCGCGTCGGCGAGAGATTGGTATTTGCGCCGAACGGAATCACGATCGGGCTGAAATAGATCTCGTTGTCCAGGTTCATCTCGTAGATACTAGCGCGTAGCTTCGCGCCGGGCGACCTGTGTTCCACGCCAATTTCCCTGTGGCGCGCGGTCTGTGCCCTCAGAAGATTACCGGTCGCGGTGGCGCCGTTTTCGTCAACATTGGCCACGCGAAAGCTAGTGCCAAGTTTGCCGTACACTTGCCAACGCTCCGTGAGTGCCTGGTTGATCGCGATGTCCTCCGCGTGCGGCTCTTGGGTCTGACTTTGATCCGACGCGGGACCAAATCCGGTCGCAATACGGTGATCGGCCACACGCTGTCGGCGCGTTCCCAGGGTGAGTTTCGTGCCAGGAATGGGCTGCGCGCTATATTGCGCGTATGCGCCCGAGTTCTGTTGCGTGCCAGAAGTGCTTGATCCGGGCGCACCGAAGCTGCCGAGCGAGGCTGCAAAACGGCGATCGTAGTCCCATCCACCCCAGTCGAGGCCGGCAATCAGGAGACTGTCGACGCCGAACGCGCTGAACGGATAGCGCACGCGCGGTGAGAACGCAAGGCTCTGGAGCCGTATCCGGCTGTATGGTGTCGGCGCGAAGTTGGCGAAATAGGCAGTGGAGTCGCTGTGGCGGTAGCCCAGGTCGGCGGCCACCTCGAGCGGACCAAGCGGCGAGCTGGACGAGAGCGTCGTAAAGGCACCCTGCCGCTGCGACCAGTCTCCCGGCGTAGTAGCCCCGCGCGGATCATTTTCGAACTGGGTTTCGTTGCGTACCCCTGGCAGTTGCAGACTCTGGATGTCTGCACCGAATTTGAGGCCGACATTCCTGCGTGCATCGGTGAAGCGCAGGTCACCAACCACGCCATCCTGGCGAAGGCGGTTGTTGCGCCTGTAGCCGTCGCTCTCCTGATGACTGGCGTTCAAGGCGAGGCCCAGATTATCGCTGGCGTGGTTGACGCCCGCCCGTACGTCGGCGCTGGCGTAGGAGCCGAATCCCACAGAGGCTGAACCGGCAGTCTGATTCGGGATCGGTGCCTTCGTGATGATGTTGATGGCGCCCCCGGCGGCACCAGCACCGAACAACACTGAACCGCCGCCGGGCACGATCTCGATACGTTCGATCGACTGCAGCGGAATCATGGAGAGCTTCGTGCTGCTCAGATCGTTCTCGTTCAGCCGCACGCCGTCGAGCAGTATCAGCGTGTTCTGGTCGCCGGTGATACCGAAACCGCGCATGTCGATCTGCCGGTCCGGCGACCCCAAATTGTCCCGCACATACACCCCCCCCAGATGGGCCAAGATCTCGGGCAGGGTTCGCGCCGTGTCTCGCGCGATTTCCTGAGCACTGATGATCGTGAGGCCTACCGGCGCGTCGAGCCTGCTCTCCGGAAAGCGCGTGGCGGTGACGATAACGACTGGCTCCTCAGGGGTTTGAGCGGACACAGGCAATGCGAACGTCGCGGCGACTGCCGCGATAATGGAACGTTTCATGGACTTTCCCTCCCGGCCAGCGTCCCCGCAGGCCTGAATCGAGTTGCAAATGGAAAATGCAGGAGGGCGAACCGGCATCACGCCACGCCCCGCGGCATTTTCGACCATCGATCGAGGCCGGTCTCCGGGCTTGTGGGATCGAGCGTATCGCCTTCCCGCGAGCTGGCGCTCACAGTGGCTGGGCCTTGAGCCCGGCGGAAAGCGCCGGGTTGCGACCGCAGTGATACGCCCGCGCACACTTACCGTTGCGGGGGCAGCAGAGGCATTGGGATCTTGAAAGCCGATCTTCCCGGCAGGGAATCTCCGGGGGGATTCACCCCCGATCGACTGGAACCCGCACCTCTTTCCCGTTTCAGCCCGGCGCGAAAAACGCGCCGGGACACCTCGAACGAGCGCGTTGATTGTACAACACAAGTCCGCAGAATCGGATCGCGTCCAGGGTTGGGAATCTACATTGAAAAGGAATCCTTACACCTTGACTTAACAGGATTTTCCAAACTATAGTGTGCTGATGGACAGCGAACTGGCGGCACTCGAGGAAAAAGTGCGGCAAGCGGCGCAGTTGTGCAAACGACTGCGCGACGAAAATCGCGGCCTGCGCCAGCAACTGGCGGCGTTACAGGGCGACAAGCGCCAGCTGGCGGAAAAAATCGATGGCGCGCGCTCCCGGCTTGAGACCCTGCTGAAGCAAATTCCCGAATAGATTGCCTTCGGATGAACCCTAAACCGAAGACCCTGGATGTCGTGATCATGGGGCGGACCTACAAAGTATCCTGCTCCGAGGACGAGCGCAGCGCGCTGCTGTCGGCGGTGGCCTACCTGGACCGGAAAATGACCGAGATCAAGACCGCGGGCCGCGTGGCAAGCGCCGAGCGCATCGCCGTGATGGCGGCGCTGAACATTGCCAACGAACTGCTTAATTCCCGAAACAATTCAGTCGGCTTTGACATGGACAGTCTCAAGCGTAGAATGGCCGCAATGGAAGCGGCGCTTGATCAGGCACTCGCCCCGCAGGAGAGCCTGATCTAAAGCGGTGCACGAGAGATTGTCCCCTGTGGTGTACGTCAAGATCCGGGAAATTCTTGAACCAACAGCTTGAATTTGGTTGCAGACTCGAGTGTCACTGTTGTGCGCGTCCCTAGCGGATGTACCTGATGTGACCGGAATGTGGCCACCTTAACCGAAAGGTTCAGGAATCGGATTAAACGGCATCGGCGGGGGACACCCGACAAACGAAAACGCAGGCAAATGGCCTGCGTTTTCGTTTGTCCAGCCGCGATCTCACCTCCGGATGCCATACTGGCTGATGAAGTCCGAGCCCGACGAGTTCGGCATCGACGACCTCGCAGGGGCTCCCCGCCAGACCACAGCGTGGTTTGGCGTGCGGAACTATCAAGCCCGCAATTACATGCGCGAAGAAATGCGCCTGCGCGACAAGGTCTTCTTCTACCATTCCAGTTGTCCCGAGCCCGGCATCGCCGGAATCGCCCGCGTCGCCTCGGCGCCCTATCCGGACGCGAGTCAGTTCGACCGCAAGAGTCCTTACTTCGATCCGGCCGCGACGCGCGAATCGCCGCGTTGGTTCAACGTGGACGTTCAGTTCGAAAGAAAGACCCGGCTCGTCGGTTTGGGCGAGTTGCGCACGCATCGGGAGCTGGCGGGGATGCGCACTCTCCGTCCGGGAAACCGGCTTTCGATCACCCCGGTAACCGCCGGCGAGTGGCGGTTTATCACGCAGCGCCTGATGAAGTAGCAGTCCGATCTTGCCCAAACTGCAGAACGACACGCTGATCCGGGCGTTGCTCAGACAGCCGACCCCGTACACGCCGGTGTGGCTGATGCGCCAGGCGGGACGCTATCTCCCCGAATACAACGAGACGCGCAAGCGTGCCGGCGACTTTCTGACGCTGTGCAAGACACCCTCGCTTGCGGCCGAAGTCACCCTGCAGCCGCTGGCGCGGTTTCCCCTGGATGCCGCCATCCTGTTCTCCGACATTCTCACGATCCCCGACGCGATGGGGCTGGGCTTGTATTTCGCCGAGGGGGAGGGCCCGCGCTTCGAACGGCCATTGCGCGACGAAACGTCGATCGCAGGGCTGCAGGTGCCCGATCCGATGCGGCAGCTTCGCTATGTTACCGATGCCGTCCGCGAGATCCAGCTCGCTCTGGCGGGACGCGTTCCCCTCATCGGGTTTGCCGGCAGTCCGTATACGCTGGCCTGCTACATGATCGAAGGCGGGGCGAGCGATGATTGGCGAACCACAAAGACCATGCTTTACCGGCGTCCGGACTTGTTGCACCGGTTACTTGCCCTCAATACCCGCTCGGTGGTGGATCTCCTGACGGCTCAAATCGAGGCTGGTGTCCACGCCGTCATGATCTTCGACACCTGGGGCGGAAGTCTCTCTGCCCGGAGCTATCGGGAATTCTCGCTTGCCTACATCACGGAGATAGTCTCCAGCCTCCCTCACGAGAAAGATGGCCAGCGCATACCCATCATCGTCTTCACCAAGGGCGGCGGGCAACAATTGGAGGCGATCGCGCAATCCGGCTGTGACTGTGTCGGCGTGGACTGGAGCATGGACCTGGGCGAAGCACGCCGGCGCGTCGGCGCCCACGTGGCGGTGCAAGGAAATCTGGATCCCCTGGTCCTCCTGTCGTCACCCGAAGTGGTGCGCAAGGAAGCGATCAGAACGCTCGAGGCCTTCGGAGCCGGTCCGGGTCACGTGTTCAACCTGGGTCACGGCGTTCCCCAGTTCGCGATGCCGGAAAATGTGGCGGCGCTGGTCGACGCGGTCCACCAGGCGAGTCCGAAATTCCATCAGCCGGGGTAGCGCTCCGGACCTGAAGCGCGCCTTGCGCGACTTGACTTATACACAACACCCCTCGAAACACCGCGCCGGACGGGGCGTTTCGGGGGATTCCAGAGGGAATATCCGCAAGTTGCTGTATTACCGATGCATTCTGTCGCGCTATAATTTTGAGCAATACCGAAATTTCCTTGCGGGGGCACGAGTTAGCGTCGTCTCCAGTGCTTACTCACAAAGTTACTCACAAATTCTGTGAAGAAAGAAAAAAGGGCCGTAGAACCAAGCACGTCGGGCAAGAGCCCTGTCGCTGAGGGTCCGGGACCTACTCCCGAGCCAACCTCGATATCGATGAAGATCGTGCGAGTGGCGCTGGACATTCCACTGCCGAAGCTGTTCGACTATCGGTCGGGCGAGGCGACTCCTGCCGATATCGGTTGTCGCGTGCTGGTGCCGTTCGGAAAAAAGCTCATCGTTGGGCTGATCATCGGCATCACCGCACGATCGGAACTCGCCGAAGGAAGGTTGCGCCAAGTCGAGAGGATCATTCGCGACGTTCCCCCGCTTTCGCCCGAGTGGCTGGCCTTGGCGAAGTTTTGCAGCGACTACTACCACCGTCCTCTCGGGGAAGTGGTCATGACGGCCTTACCTCCGCGGCTGCGCAGCGCCAGACCCGTGCCGCGCGAGCCCGAGAGCTATGCCATCACTGCATCCGGGACAACCAGGCTTGCCGGGCTGCCTCGCAGGAAAATGCGCATCGGCGCAATCCTTTCGCGGCTCGCCCAGGGCAGCGCATCGGCGGCGGATCTCGCCGGCGTGGCTCGCGGAGCGAGGAGCCTGTTGACGCGATGCCTGCAGGCTGGCTGGATCAGCACCGTCGAGTCCGGGAAAAGCAATCCGCACTTCATCCCTGCGCACCGCCTGACACCGGAGCAGGAAAGTGCTCTCGCCACCCTGAGGCAGGGGCTCTCCGGATTCCGGGTGAGCCTGCTTTTTGGCGTGACCGGCAGCGGGAAGACCGAGGTCTACCTGCGGCTGATCGCAGAGGCGCTGTCGCGGGGCAAACAAGCTCTGGTGCTGGTCCCGGAAATCGCCCTTACGCCCGCCCTGGAGACTTTGTTTCGCAGCCGATTCCCCGGCGCCTGCCTCGCTATCCAGACGAGCGCAATGCCGCAGCTCGAGCGCACCCATGGATGGCTTCGAGCGCAGCGCGGACGCGCCGACATCGTGCTGGGCACCCGGCTCGCGGTGTACACGCCGATGCCCAACCTGGGACTCATCGTCGTCGACGAGGAACAGGACGCCTCATTCAAACAGCAGGAAGGCCTGCGCTACTCGGCTCGCGATCTGGCGATCGTGCGTGCCCGCGCGGCTGGCGTACCGGTGTTGCTGTCCTCGGCGACGCCTGCTCTGGAGACCTACCGGCGTGCGTTGGCGGGCAAGTACGAACTCATCCGGCTTACCCGCCGCGCGATAGAACGCGCAACGCTGCCCCCGATACGCTTGATCGACACTCGCAAGCACCCGCTTCAGGACGGGCTCGCTGCTCCAATCCTGGAAGCGCTCGGCCGACGCATCGCGCGAGGCGAGCAGTCCCTCGTTTTCCTGAATCGCCGTGGCTACGCTCCCGCGCTCGCCTGCCCCGCGTGCGGCTGGGTGAAGGACTGCGAGCGTTGCTCCGCGCACCTGGTAGTGCATCTGGTTGAGCGCAAATTGCGCTGCCATCACTGCGGCCTCGCCGCAGACATCCCCCGCGCCTGTCCACAATGCGGCAATCTCGATCTGCAGACGTTCGGGCGCGGCACCCAGCGCGTCGAGGCCACGCTGGTTGCGCGCCTTCCTGACGCGCGGATACTGCGTCTGGACAGCGACGCTGTGCGCGGCAGGGGCAAACTGGAAGATCTGCTTCGCCACGCCGAGCGGGCGGACATCCTGGTCGGCACGCAGATACTCGCCAAGGGACACCACTTCGAGCGCCTGACGCTCGCTTGCATTCTGAATGCGGACAGCGGCCTCTTTTCGAGCGACTATCGCGGAAGCGAAAAGGCGTTCGCGCTGCTGCAGCAGGTCGCCGGCCGTCCCGGGCGCGCAAGCCTGGCAGGAGAGGTGCTCATCCAGACGCGCTACCCCGACCACGCCCTGTACCGGTCGCTCGTAAACCACGACTTCCCGGGGTTCGCGTCCGAGCTGCTCGCTGAACGTCGCGCCGCGGGATTTCCGCCGTTCGCATTCGAGGCGGCCCTGCGCGCCGAGAGCCAGGACCTGAGCAGCACGCTGCGATTTCTGAAATCCGCGATCGAGCAGGCACCCGAGGCATCTCCCGCGGTCACGGTCTTCGAGCCGGCACCGATGTCTCTGGTAAGACTGGCGGGAATGGAGCGCGCGCAGGTACTCGTGCAATCAGGCTCGCGCCCGCGACTTCAAGCCTTCCTTCGGGAGTGGACCGCTGCCCTCTACCGCATGCGCGCGCACGGAGTGCGCTGGCATCTGGACGTCGACCCGACGGAATTCTGACCCTGCCAGAACTACCCGGGTTTCTTCGCCGTTTTTTTCGCCTTGCGTGGCCGGGTTTTGCCGTGTGAACCTTTGAAAACCTTGCCGCGAAAAGTTCTCTTGTCGCCTTTGCCCAATTTCAGTACTCCAGTTTGAGAACCGGTTACAAAATGAGGGGCACATCCCCTCATACTCCCCTAAGTCAGGCCCGTTTCAAGAAATTTTGAAACGGACTCTAAGGATGAAGCGGCTGCTATTGTACCTTCGCCGCCTTGCGGGGAAATGGCACCCTGTGTCGGCGGGTATAATACGCGCCCGTTCGGCCCCTCCTCCATGTCTGCCGAGATCAAATCCCATCTTGTCGAGCTGCTTGCGCGTGCGCTGGCCAAGGTGGCCCCGCAGCAGCCCGGCTCGCTGATTTCCCTGGAGCGGCCGAAACAGGCGCAGCACGGCGACTTTTCCTGCCCGACGGCACTGCAGCTCGCGCGGCTGCTCAAGCGCAATCCGCGTGAGATTGCCCTGCAACTCGTGGCAGCGCTGCCCTCTTCGGACTGGCTGGATCGCGCTGAAGTTGCCGGGTCCGGCTTCATCAATCTGCACCTCAAGCCCGCGGCAAGGCAACACGTGGTCCGAACCATTCTTGCCGAAGGCAGGCGCTACGGGTGCATCGGCGGCGGTCAGAAACGCTCGGTGCTCCTGGAGTTCGTCTCCGCGAATCCCACGGGGCCCCTGCACGTGGGGCACGGCAGACAGGCCGCGATCGGGGATGCGATCGGCGCGCTGCTCGAGTCGCAGGGATGGAGCGTGACGCGCGAGTTCTACTATAACGACGCAGGCGCGCAGATCCGGAACCTCGGATTGTCCGTTCAGGCGCGAATCCGGGAGAAACTCGGCGCATCCGTGGAATTTCCCGCAGACGGGTATCACGGCGAGTATGTACGCGAAATCGCGGAAAAATATGTCGACACCGGAAACCCAGACGCCGAGGACCTGGAAGCGGTAACGCGTTTCGCGGTGGGCGAATTGCGGCGAGAGCAGGATGCCGACTTGCAGGCCTTTGGCGTGCGCTTCGACAACTATTACCTCGAGTCCTCGCTCTACAGCGATGGCCGGGTGGACAGTGCGGTGAACGCGCTGGTCGCCGCCGGAAGAACGTTCGAGCAGGATGGTGCTTTGTGGCTGAAGACGACCGACTATGGCGATGACAAGGACCGGGTGATGCGCAAGTCCGATGGGACCTATACCTACTTCGTACCCGACGTCGCCTACCATCTCACCAAATGGGAGCGCGGCTATGCCCGCGCAATCAACATCCAGGGATCCGACCACCATGGGACGGTCATTCGCGTGCGCGCCGGACTTCGGGCCGTTTCCTCCTCTTGGGAACGCGGGATACCGGCAGACTACCCGGACTATGTGCTGCACAAGATGGTCACGGTAATGAAGGGCGGCGAGGAGATGAAGATCTCCAAGAGAGCCGGCTCTTACGTGACACTGCGCGAGCTGATCGACGAGGTGGGGCGCGACGCCACGCGGTTTTTCCTCGTTTCGCGCAAGGCCGACACGGAATTCGTGTTCGATGTGGATCTCGCGACGTCGCAATCAGAGGAGAACCCGGTCTACTACGTGCAGTACGCTCATGCGCGCATTTGCTCGCTGCTCGAACAGTCGCGCGCGCAGTTTGCGGAGGCCGGCGATCCGGAGGGGCCGGCGGGCGCGAGCACCGATCTCGCGCCGCTCACCGGTGCCCGCGAGCTCGGGTTGCTGCAGCGACTCGGCGATTATCCGGAGATGCTTGAGAACGCGTGCGCCGAGCTCGCACCGCACCAGATCGCCTTTTACCTGCGCGAACTGGCGGGGGAGTTCCACAGTTACTATAATGCCGAGCGCATCCTCGTTCCTGAAGCGCCGCTGCGATTGGCGCGGCTGACGCTGTGCCTCGCGGTGCGGCAGGTCCTGGGGAACGGGCTTTCGCTGCTTGGCGTCAGCCAACCCGCGAAAATGTGACGCTTACGACAATGAGCTTCGACTACAAGCAGCCCGCCGCGCTGCAATCCAACACCTCGAGCAGCTTTCTCATCGGCCTTTTCTTCGGGTTTCTCCTGGGACTGGGAGTCGCGGCAGGGATTGCCATCTACTTCTTCAAGACGCCAGTGCCGTTTGCCGACCGGACGCGCCCGGCGGAAAAGGCGCCCTCTCCCGCGCCAGGCGCACCCGACCCCCTGAAGCCAGGTGCACCCGACCCCCTGAAATCCGCCAAGGCGGAAGAAAAACCGCGATTTGACTTTTATCGCATTCTGCCCGGACAGGAGGAACCGGTGACGGAACGCCAGCTGCGCGACGCGGCCAAGCAGGCCGCCAAAGCCGGAGCCGCCAAAGACACTTATTTCCTCCAGGCGGGATCCTTCCAGAATCCTGCCGATGCGGACAATCTCAAGGCTCGCCTCGCCATGATGGGGGTCGAGGCGAGCGTCGAGCCGGCCAACCTCGCTGAGAAGGGCGTTTGGTACCGCGTACGGCTTGGACCCTATACGCAGGTCGAAGAAATCAACCGCCTGCGCCAGCAACTGGCCCAGAACGGAGTCGACGCTTCGCTTGTCAGAATCAAAGACCTTCCCAACCAATAGCCAGGGATTCAAGGAGAACGCCTATGCCCCGTCGCCTGTTGAGCATTCTTGCCGGACTGCTTCTCGCCTGCGCGGCGAACGCTCAGGCCGCACCAACCGAAGGCATCGACTACATGGAAGTCAAGCCGCCGCAGGGAGTGGAAACCTCCGGCAAGATCGAGGTCATCGAGTTCTTCTGGTACCGATGCCCGCATTGCTACGCGCTGGAACCCGAGCTGGACGCCTGGGTCAAACGGCTGCCGCGCGACGTACAGTTCAGGCGAGTGCCGGGAATCCTCAACGACGACTGGGCGGTCGACGCGCGAATCTTCTATACCCTCGAAGCGCTTGGCGAGGTCGAGCGGCTGCACAAGTCCTTGTTCAACGTGATCCATCAGGAGGGCGGGGTGCGGCTGCGGGGGGACGCCTTCGCCAAGTGGACGGCCGAGTGGCTGGCCAAGCAGGGCGTGGACATGAAGAAGTACGACGAGGTGTCGCGATCGTTTACCGTTCAGACCAAGTTGAACCGCGCCACGCAGATGGGTCGCGCGTTCCGTCTCGACGGCGTGCCCACTCTCGCCGTACAGGGTCGCCACATCGTGGTCGCCAGCACTTCGCAAAAATCGATGCTGGAGACCACTGAATTTCTCATCGGTGAGGCCCGCAAACAGGCTCCCAAGGCGGCCCGCTAAGCGGCGCGGGAATCGGGAAAGCGGGGCCGACGTGCGCCCAGGATACAGGTTCCGGCAGGCATGGCTTGGCCTTGCCTTTGCGCTTCTTGCGGGTTCGGCGGCAGCGCAACCGCAGGCCGGGCGCGAGTTCAACCGCATCGCACCGGCCCCTCCGCCTTCCACCGGAAGCCGGATAGAGGTCATCGAGTTTTTCTACTACGGCTGCCCGGTCTGCTACGAAACCGAGCCGCTGCTCTCCCGGTGGCTGGCGAGCGCTCCGGACTACGTTTCGGTACGCCGGGTCCCCGCCCTGGTGACCGAGGTCGGGGAGCCATTCGCCAAGTTGTACTACGCGCTGGAATCGCTCGGAGAAATCGAGCGCCTGCATTGGCCCGTCTACGACAACTTCCATTTCGACGGCATTGCGCTGAACGACGAGAAAATCATGGCCGACTGGGTGGCGCGCAACGGCATCGATCGCCAGAAATTTCTCGAGACCTATGCATCGGCCGAGGTCGCCGGCCGCGTCGCACAGGCGCGCGAACTGCTGAAAGCACGCGACATACGCGGTGTGCCGACTTTCGTGGTCGACGGAAAATTCGTCACTTCCGCACGTCTTGCCGGAGGCACGAAGCAGGTCGTCGAAGTCCTCGACCACCTGGTGCGGCGCGCGCGCGAAGAACGCCCGCAATAGCCCGAGCCCGGCAGGCGGACCCTGCTCCGTCAATCCCTTGAAGGTATTCATCACCGGCGCATCGGGGGGCATCGGCGCCGCCCTGGCCGCGCACTATGCCAGTCAGGGTGCGCTCCTCGGACTGTGCGCGAGGCGCGCCGGAATGGTCGGCGCGCTCCTCACCCGCCTGGGCGGGAAGGGCGCAAGCTACCAGGTGGACGTCACCGACGCCGGATCGGTGCAGGAGGCGGCGCGGGATTTCGCCGCGAGGTTCGGCACTCCCGATATCGTCATCGCCAACGCCGGCATCAGCGTGGGTACGTCCACCGAGAGATCCGACGATCTCGCGGCGTTCCGCAAGGTGATGGACACCAACGTGTACGGCATGGCGGCCACTTTTCAGCCTTTTATCGACTCCATGCGCGAACGCCGCAGCGGCACTCTCGCGGGAATCGCCAGCGTCGCCGGATTTCGCGGCCTGCCGGGTGCGGGCGCCTACAGCGCGTCCAAGGCGGCCGCGATGACGTATCTCGAAAGTCTGCGCGTCGAGCTGCACCCATCGGGCGTTTCGGTCGTCACGATCTGCCCGGGTTACGTGCGCACGCCGATGACCGCGGTGAACCGCTATCGCATGCCCTTCATACTCGAGGCGGACGAGGCAGCGCGGCGCATCGCGCGCGTGATTTCCCGGAAGCGGCGGCTGGCGGTCATTCCCTGGCAGATGGCGCTGGTCTCGTACGCGTTCCGGTCTTTGCCGGGCTGGCTGTACGACAGGGTGTTTTCGCGCGCTCCGCGGAAACCCCGCAACCTGATCCGATGAGCGGCAGCGAATCGGGCTACGCTTGCCTGGCCCCGATGCGCAGCTTGACGTAGGATCCTGGCGCGTCCTCGATCGCCTTCAAGCCGCCCGCACCCGGGATGCGTGCGGGTACGCGCTCGGTCCCATTGCGACCGGCGATCCAGCCTTGCCAATCGTTCCACCACGATCCATCCTGCTTGGCGGCCGCAGCCTGCCAGGCTTCGGCAGTCTCCGGCAACTCCGGGTTGGTCCAGAATCCGTACTTGTTCGCAGACGGTGGATTGACGATCCCGGCGATGTGCCCCGAGCCCCCGAGAACGAATCGGGTCGGGCCGGTGAGGAGTCGGGCGCCCTTGTAGGTGGACTTCCACGGCGCAATGTGATCCTCGGCGGTGGAAATGAAATACGCAGGGACGGTGATCTTGCGCAAATCGATCGGTACCCCTCCGAGGGTGACACCGCCGGGTTCCTTGAGCCGGTTCTGCAGGTACATGCTGCGCAGGTAAAAGCTGTGCATCTTCGCCGGCATGCGCGTCGAGTCGGAGTTCCAGTAGAGCAGGTCGAACGGGAACGGATCCTTTCCGAGCAGGTAGTTGTGGATCACGAACGACCAGACCAGGTCGTTGGCGCGCAGCATGTTGAAGGTGGCGGCCATCTCCGAGCCTTCGAGGTAGCCGCGCTCGCTCATGCGGCGCTCCAGGTTCTCGACCTGGGACTCGTCGATGAACACGCCCAGCTCCCCGGGGATCGAGAAATCGAGCAGTGACACGAAAAAGGTGGCCGAGGCGACGCGGCGGTCGTCCTTTGCCGCCATCCAGGCAAGCGTCGCCCCGAGCAGAGTTCCGCCCAGGCAATAGCCGATCAGGTTGATGTCCCGCATGCCGGTGGCGCGCTCGATGGCATCGAGCGCCGCGAGCGGGCCATCGAACATGTAATCCTCGAAACTCTTCTGCGCGTAACTCTCGTCGGGATTGACCCAGGAAATCACGAACACCGTGTGCCCCTGGCCGACCGCCCAGCGGATGAACGAATTCTTCTCGCGCAGATCCAGGATGTAGTACTTGTTGATCCACGGCGGCATGATGACCAAGGGCTCCCTGAACACCGTTTCGGTGCTCGGGGAGAACTGGATGAGCTGCATCAGGTCGTTCTGAAACACGACCTTGCCCGGGGCAGTAGCGACGTTCACTCCTACCTTGAACGCGTTCTCATCGGTCATGCTGATCCGCAGTTCTCCGCCGCCCCGCTCCAGGTCTGCGAGGAGGTTGTTCAGGCCGCGCAGCAGGTTCTGCCCGCCGGACTGCAGGGTTTCGCGCAGCACCTGCGGGTTAGTCATGGCGAAATTCGAGGGTGACAGCGCGTCCACGTACTGGCGCGTGAAAAAGTTGACGCGGTTTTGCGTTTCCTGGGGCAGGCCCTCGACCGAAGCCACCGCGTCGTGGATATGGCGAGCGGCGATCAGGTAGGACTGCTTGATGTAGTCGAAAAGAAAATGATCCTGCCAGTCGGCGTCGCGGAAGCGGTTATCGCCCTGGGCGGGCTCGGCGATCGGGTTCGTTCCCTGGCCCATCAGCTTCAGCGCGGTCGACTGCCACAGCGAGACGTAGTCCCAGAACATCCTGGTCTGCGCCTCGGCGAGCTTCCAGGGCTCGGCCAGCATGCGCGCGGAAAGATCCATGAAGGCCTTGGCGAGCCCGAATTCGTCGGTGAAGGCGACGCCTTTTCCCCCGCTCTGGCGCTGCAGGAATTCCCCCATCAGGCGGCCCGATCGCTCGGCGACCTGAGCGAACACCCGCGCGGTCTGGGCGGGATCCTGGGAGGTCTGAGGCTCGGCCATTGAACTCTAGCCCTGCCGATAGCGCATCACGCCGTCGGCTTCGAGCGAACGCTTCAGGCGATTCTCGTAGTACAGGAAATGCAGGTGCGCCATGGCCTCGCCCATGGCGAAGAACAGCTGGTGCGTATCGAGGTTACGGCGAAACAGCGTGCCGAGCACGTCCGCCGCAGACTTGGGCGATTGGCAGTCCTCCTCGAGTTCGCCGAGGCGCAGGCGGTGATGCTCGTGCAATTGGGCAACGCGCTCGCGCAAACCCCGGAAGGGCAGACCGTGCGAGGGCAGAACCAGCGTCTTCGCGGGCAACTGCGCATGACGCGCTATCGATTCGAGGAACAGCGCGAGCGGATTGCCTTCAGGCTCGTTCGCCCAGACGCTGACGTTGGTCGAGATCTTCGGCAGCACCATGTCCCCGGAGATGAGAACTCCCTCGTCCTCGCAGTACAGCGCAGCATGTTCCGGCGCATGTCCGTAGCCCATGATGACGCGCCACGAGCGCCCGCCGACGACGTGCGTTTGTCCTTCCATCAGCCTGCGGTAGGACGACGGAAAAGCCGGCACGCGGTTTCGGTAGTTGCTGCTGCGCTGCTGGAGCAGCGCCAGCTTCTCTCCCGCGATGCCGTTGCGGGTGAACATCGCGATGACGTTGTCGAATCCGTATCCGGCACTGCCATCGCGCATGGCATGCGCGGCCAGGTATTCCCCCTGCGCCATCCAGAACTCGGCGGCGGTGCGCTCGGTGAGCCACGCGGCGAGTCCGGCGTGGTCGGGGTGGTGGTGAGTGGCGATAACGCGCTTCACCGGCCGCCCGGCGATGCGCGCGCTGAATATCCGTTCCCAGAGTCCGCGCGTGGCGTCGTCGCCTATGCCGCAGTCGATGAGCGTCCAGCCTTCCCCGTCTTCGAGCAGCCACAGATTGATGTGGTCGAGCGCAAACGGCAGAGGCATGCGCAGCCAATGCACCCCTGGCGCAATTTCGCAGGTCTCGCCGCCTGCCGGAGGCTCAGGCTTCGGATACTCGAGAATCGATTCGGGTGTCACGGTTTCCTGGAAGCAGCGCGGGGTCCGGAGTAAAATCGCGCTTCGCGTGTAAAAGCCCGCGAATTTTGGCAGATTATGGCCGCGCTCGCCACAAAATCCTTCCGATTCTGACCCGCTGAAACCATGGGCGAACCCGCCGACACCTACACCATCGGAGATCTGGCGCGCGAGTTCGACGTGACCTCGCGGGCGATACGCTTCTACGAAGACGAGGGCCTGCTCGCCCCGCGACGCATCGGCAGCCGGCGCGTCTATACCAAGCGCGACCGCGTGCGCCTGAAACTGATCCTGCGCGGCAAGCGGCTCGGATTTTCGCTCGCCGAGGTGCGCAGCATGCTCGAGCTTTACGATTCGGCGCCGGATGAGCGTCCGCAGCTGGAGAAATTCGTTGCCGCGCTCGCCGCCCGCCGCGAGCTGCTCGAGCAGCAGCGCGAGGAAATCGAGGAAGTCCTCGGCGAGATCCGCGCCTTCGAGCGCCAGTCGCGCAAGCTCCTCAACGCCTCCAAGGGCGAAAAACGCCGCGGCGCCAGAGGCCGGGGCGCCAGGTTGACGTTAACGTAAACGTAAAGTACAGTCCCCCGAGCAGAGTCGTTGCGGAGGCCCCATGGATAGCGCCCAGAACCTCCCCGCCGGAGCCGTGCGAATGACCGAACTGCCCGGCCTGCGCTTCAGCCTCGGCGAGGATATCGACCTGCTGCGAACCGCGGTGCGCGGATTCGCGGCCGCCGAAATCGCCCCGCGCGCCGCCGAAATCGATCGCTCCAATCATTTTCCCGGGGACCTGTGGAAGAAGATGGGCGCGCTCGGCCTGCTGGGAATCACGGCCGAGGAAGCCTACGGCGGCACCCTGATGGGCTACACGGCCCACATCGTCGCGATGGAGGAAATCAGCCGGGCCTCGGCTTCGGTGGGACTGTCCTACGGCGCCCACTCCAACCTGTGCGTCAACCAGATTTGCCGCAACGGCAGTCCCGCGCAGAAGGAGAAGTACCTGCCCCGCCTGATTTCCGGAGAACACGTCGGCGCCCTCGCGATGTCCGAGTCCGGGTCGGGTTCGGACGTGGTCTCGATGAAGACCCGCGTGGAATATCGCAAGGGAAAATTCCTCCTGAACGGCAGCAAGATGTGGATCACCAACGGCCCGGACGCGGACGTCGTGGTGGTTTACGCGAAGACAGACTCCGGCACCGCATCCGGACCGGCGAATCGCGGCGTCAGCGCTTTCATCATCGAAAAGGGTTTCCCGGGCTTTTCCACC
>Ga0137463_1000305_pt1 | contig 18217 bp, 14 predicted proteins | sample EasRivERMGT800_2_FD_102333 | JGI IMG/M metagenome (GOLD analysis project Ga0137463, IMG submission 102333) | Soil microbial communities from meander-bound floodplain in the East River, Colorado, USA - East River MetaG ERMGT800_2 | ecosystem: Environmental > Terrestrial > Soil > Floodplain ...
ATGCTCTACGGCCGCGTGGTCCGCCCGCCGTACGAGTTCGCGAAACTCGCCTCACTTGACGACGGCAAGGTGAACTCGACGCCGGGATTGGTCGCAGTCGTTCGCGACGGCAGCTTCGTCGGCGTGCTCGCCGACCGGGAAGAAGTGGCGATCTCTGCCCGGCGCGCGCTGCTCCAGACCTGCAATTGGGAAGAAACCAAGGCCTTGCCCCGGGATATTCACGCCTGGCTCCGGGAGCACGCCTTCGAGCATGGCGTCATCAGCGAAAAAACGGACGCTTCGGCGAAGTCCCGCACGTCAAGGACGCTCGAAGCCTCTTATACCAAGCCCTATATCTCGCACGCCTCGATCGGCCCTTCCTGCGCCATCGCACAATGGCGGGGCGACACGCTGGACGTATGGAGTCACAGCCAGGGAATCTTCAATCTGCGCCGTGACCTCGCCATGGCTCTCGGGCTTCGCGAGGATGCAGTCGTCGTCAGGCACGTCGAGGGCGCGGGCTGCTACGGGCACAACGGCGCCGACGATGTTGCGCTCGATGCGGCGCTGCTCGCCCGCGCCGCGGGCGGAAGACCGGTGCAAGTGCAGTGGACGCGCGAGGACGAGTTCGCCTGGGCTCCATGCGGACCGGCGATGGCGCTGACGCTTCGCGCCGCGCTCGATTCAGACGGCAACATTGTCGATTGGCAACACGAATTGTGGAGCAACGGCCACAGTCATCGCCCGGGACGCTCGGACAGCCCGGCGCTTACCGCCGCGTGGCACCTTTCCAGACCGTTTGAGCGGACCAGCGCGATCAACATGCCGCTTCCCGCAGGCGCCGCGGACCGTAATGCCATCCCGCTCTACGATTTTCCGAACCAGCGCATCGTCAACCACTATGTGCGCGACATGCCCGTGCGCACGTCGGCGCTGCGCTCGCTTGGAGCCTATGCCAACGTGTTTGCGATCGAGTCGTTCATGGACGAGCTTGCGAGCGCCGCCGGCCTCGATCCCGTTTCATTCCGGCTGCGCCATCTCAAGGACCTGCGTGCCCGCGCCGTGATAGAAGCGGCCGCGCGGCGCTCCGGCTGGAACGAATGGAAGTCTGCGGAGGGCCGAGGCCACGGCATGGCCTTCGCGAAATACAAGAACCTCGGCGCCTATTGCGCCGTGATCGCCGAGGTCGAGGTTGACCACGAGGTTCGCGTGAAGCGGCTTGTCGTTGCTGTCGACGTCGGGCTCGTCATCAACCCTGACGGCGTGGTCAACCAGATCGAGGGCGGCGCGATCCAGTCGACCAGCTGGACGCTCAAAGAGCAGGTGAAGTTCGATTCCAGGGGCATTATCAGTCTCGGCTGGGAGGACTACCCGATCCTGAAATTCAGCGAAGTGCCGGCCGTGGAGGTGGAATTGATCGACCGGCCGGAGCTGCCTTCAGTCGGCGCCGGAGAAGCCGCACAGGGACCCACTGGGGCGGCGATTGCCAATGCCGTCACGCACGCGCTCGGGGTGCGCGTGCGTGACCTGCCGCTCACCCCCGAGCGAATCATCTCGGCTATCGAACGGCAGTAACCGCAGCTGCGAAGCGCGGCGTGTGCCCAGAATTCAATCGACTAGAGCGTACGCGGGAAGCGTAAGAAACTCCACGTAGTCGTCGTCCGTGGTGATCTTTTCAAAAAGACGCGCACCTTCTTCGTACTTTCCCTCGTTCCACGCGGACTCGCCAAGATAGATTTTCACTTTCGGCAGCTCCTCACGTAGCAACTGACGGAACAGGTCCTTCGTGACCTTGCGGCCATCGTCGAGCACGCCCTTGGCCGACCGGATCCATTGCCAGATCTGGGATCGCGAGATTTCGGCGGTGGCCGCGTCTTCCATCAGATTGAACACGGGCACGCACCCGTTCCCGGCGAGCCACGCACCCAAGTACTGGATGCCGACCGAGATGTTGTTGCGAAGGCCGGTTTCGGTAATCGGCTTCTCGGGACGGAAGTCCAGCAGATCCTTCACAGCGATGCTCACATCGTCGCGCTGCCTGCCGTACTGGTTCGGCTGCGGCATGTGCCTGTCGAACACCTCTTTTGCAATCGGCACGAGGCCGGGATGCGCGACCCAAGTACCGTCGCAGCCGTCGGTCACTTCGCGCAGCTTGTCATTGCGCACCTTTTCCATCGCCGCTTCATTCGCAACCGGATCGTTCTTGATCGGGATCTGCGCCGTCATCCCGCCCATCGCCGGTGCGCCCCTGCGGTGGCAGGTCTTCACCAGGAGCAACGCGTAGGCGCGCATGAACGGCGCGGTCATGGTGACCTGAGCGCGGTCGGCAAGGCAAAAATCCTTGTTCGCGCGGAATTTCTTGATGCAGGAGAAAATATAGTCCCAGCGGCCGATGTTGAGACCGGCGCAGTGCCCGCGCAGCTCCCACAGAATCTCGTCCATCTCGAATGCAGCCAATACGGTTTCGATCAGCGCCGTCGCCTTGATCGTACCCTGAGGCACATCCAGCTCGTTCTGTGCCAACTTGAAGATATCGTTCCACAGCCGCGCTTCGAGATGAGATTCCATCTTCGGCAGGTAAAAATACGGTCCGCTTCCGCGCGCAATAAGCTCCTTTGCGTTGTGAAAGAAATACAACGCGAAATCGAATATCCCGCCCGAAACCGGCTTGCCGTCGACGAGCATATGTCTCTCATCCAGGTGCCAGCCGCGCGGGCGCGGGATCAGCACCGCAACGAGCTCGTTCAGCCGGTAGCGCCTGCCGGTCTGCTCGAAGCTGATTGAGCGCCGGACCGCATCGCGCAAGTTGATCTGACCCGCGATCATGTTCGCCCAGGTCGGACAGTTGGCGTCCTCGAAGTCGGCCATGAATGTGGAGGCGCCCGAGTTGAGCGCGTTAATCACCATCTTGCGGTCCGTCGGTCCCGTGATCTCGACGCGGCGGTCGAGCATGTCCTTGGGCTGGGGCGAAATGGACCAATCGGATTCGCGCAACTGCGCGGTCTCGGGCAGAAAGTCAGGCAATTTCCCGGCGTCAAATTCCCTCTGGCGCAGGGCACGCTTTTTCAGCAGTTCCTGGCGCCGCGGCTCAAATTCGCGATGCAGCTTGGCGAGGAAGGCAAGTGCCTCGCGCGTCAGGATCTGCGAGTACTCGGGGAGGGTCGCGCCGCGGATTTCGATTCCGGGATTGGTGATTGCCTCCTTCGGCGCGACGGTGGGTGCAAGGCTCACGGAAATCTCCTGAACAACACCCGCGCCATTATAAAATCGAAAACCATATAAGGTACCGGTATTTCACCAATTGAAATTGACGCCCCGGGGCTTAGTCCTCGTCTGAGGAATCCCGGTCCTCGATGCCAAGCTCCCCGATCTTGCGAGTGATGGTATTGCGGCCTATCCCAAGCAAACTGGCCGCCTCTATTCGTCTTCCGCCTGTATGCGCCAGCGCCTTGGCGATGAGCGTCGTCTCGAAATCCCTGGAAAGCGTGTCCAAGATACTGGACTCGCCGCGCGCCAGCCGCCGCTCCGCTTCGCGCGCCAGCGCCACGAGCCATTCCGGCTCCGCCGCAGGCGAGGCCTCTTCGCGCAGGTCTGGCGGAAAATCTCCGATCTCGATGACCTGGGTCGGCGACATCACGGTAAGCCAATGGCAGACATTCTCGAGCTGGCGCACATTGCCCGGCAGGTCCTGCGCCGAAAGATAGGCCATCGCCGCGTCCGACAGGCGCTTTGGCTCAATGCCGAGATCGCGCGCCGATTTTGCAAGAAAGTGCCTGGCGAGCAGCGGAACATCGTCGCGGCGCTCGCGCAGCGAAGGAAGCCGCAGGCGGATCACATTCAGGCGGTGGTAGAGATCCTCGCGGAACAGGCTCTCGCGCATCCGCGATTCGAGATTCTGGTTCGTAGCGGCGATGACGCGAACGCTTGCACGGATCGGCTGGTGGCCGCCGACACGATAGAAAGTGCCGTCCGACAGCACGCGCAAAAGACGCGTCTGCAGCTCGGCCGGCATGTCGCCGATCTCGTCGAGAAACAACGTTCCCCCTTCGGCCTGCTCGAAGCGCCCTCGCCGCATCGCCTGCGCGCCGGTAAAGGCGCCGCGCTCATGCCCGAACAGTTCCGATTCAAGCAGATCTTTCGGCATCGCGGCGGTATTGATGGCGATGAAGGGCTTGTCCGCGCGCGGGCTGTGCCGGTGCAGCGCCTGCGCCACAAGTTCCTTGCCCGTACCCGATTCGCCTGTGATTAGCACGGCTGCGCTCGACTGGGCCAGCCGGCCGATCGAGCGAAAGACCTCTTGCATCGACTGCGCCCGTCCCAGGATCTCGGGCGATCCGCTAAGCGTCTCCTGCGCCTCGCCCTCGCGCACGCTCTCGTCAAGCGCGCGGCGGATGAGTTCGACCGCCTGGTCGACGTCGAAGGGTTTCGGCAGGTATTCGAACGCGCCGCCCTGAAAGGCCGCCACCGCGGATTCGAGATCAGAGAACGCAGTCATGATGATGACGGGCAGACTGGGAAAGCGTTGCTTCACATTCTGCAGCAGCTCCAGACCCGACGCGCCGGGCATGCGGATATCGGACACCAGCACCTGGGGGGGGCCGACGGCGAGCGCCTCCATGGCCTCGGTCGCCTGCGCGAAAGTCTTGAAGGCAATCCCCTCGCGGGTCAGCGCTTTCTCGAAGACCCAGCGAATGGAACGGTCGTCGTCAATAACCCAGACGGGTCTCATCGCAATCTTTCACTGTAGCGGCAGCACAATGCGGAAACAGGTCCTTCCCGGCTGACTTTCGCACTCGATCACCCCGTGGTGATGCTGCACGAAGGTCTGCGCCAGCGTCAGGCCAAGCCCGGACCCGCCTTCGCGGCCGGATACCAGCGGGTAGAAAATCTTGTCGCGGATATCCGCCGGCACGCCCGGACCGTTGTCAATTACCTGCAATTCTAATGCCAGCCTGTGCGGGCGTCGGGCGAGTGTCACCTGGCGCGCGACACGGGTGTGCAGCACGATCTTGCCTCGGCTCCCATTGGGGATGGAAGGGCCGGCACGGCTCCCGAGGATCGCCTGCGCCGCATTGCGCACGATGTTGAGCACGGCCTGGATGAGCTGCTCGGTGTCTCCGCGAAATTCGGGCAGGCCCACATCGTAGTCGCGATCCACCTGGATGCCGTCCGGAAATTCCGCCAGGATAAGGCTGCGGACTCGCTCGCATACCTCGTGGATGTTCACGGGCAGGAGATTGGGGGGGCGATGCGGAGTGAGCAGGCGGTCCATGAGCGTCTGCAGCCGATCGGCTTCCTTGATGATCACGCGTGTGTATTCGCGCAGGCTGGGCCGGTCGAGCTCCCGCTCGAGTAGCTGTGCCGAGCCGCGCAGCCCCCCCAAAGGGTTCTTGATTTCGTGGGCGAGATTGCGGATCAGTTCCCGGTTCGCAAGATGCTGGGTCATGCGCTGCTCCTCGCGTTCGATGCGCAGCCTCTGGTCGATGGGCCGAAGCTCGAGCAGCAGGACCGCCTGCGGCAATTGGACAGGCGTAGCGATGCAATTCAGGTGCAGGGTCTCCTGACTGACAGGCGCCAGGATCAGGTCCTGATCGGCGAAGCCGCGCTCCTCGCGGATCGCCTGGCGCAACAGCCCGTCGAGCGACCCGGAATCGGCGAACAGCACGGGAAACGGCTGATCAAGAAGGCTCCTGTAACTGACCGCGAACAGCGTTTCTGCTGCCGGATTGACGTACTTCACGCGCAGCTCGCCGTCGAGCAGCGCTACCGCGGTAGCGAGTAGATCCAGGCCGGAAAAGGCTGCTGGGGTCATTGGGGGGGGATACGGCGGCAGCCTCCGCCGATGCGCATACGGCCATGCGTAGTTACTTGAGTTTGCCGAGCTCGCCTTTGATTAGATCGATGTTTTTCCCGTGTTGGTCGACCGCTTCCTGGTACGGTTTCAGCCGCTCCAGCACCCGTGCGTAGTTGCGCTCGTCGCCACTGCGGATCCCCTCCTGCTCGGTTAGCCTCTGCTTGGCTTCTATAAGCAATTGCTCTTCGTTCTGGAGCTCCGATTCGAGTATTTTGCGTCGATTTTCGTTGCGCGCGGCGAACCCCTCTCCGGATGCCGCTGGATTCGGCGTGGCGCGGGATGGAGCCTGCGCTGGCACTACCGATACTTCCTTGCTGACTAGTGTGCAGTTCTTTCCGACCGTGTCGCGCTTGACATTCGTATAAGTCGGTCGGCCGCTGGCGTCCGGGCACTTGTAGATCTCGCTCTGGGCATGCCCGCAAAGCACCGCTAGCGAGACACAAGCCCACCTCATCAATCGTTTGGTCATAGCCATGATCCGCGAGGCCCACAGAGGGAACATTAAGTCTAGGTTAAAACGGCCCTGATTTCAAATGAAAAAGGACGAAGCACCCTGGCGTGGTACCTCGTCCTCCCTCGCTATGCTACTGGGCCCGGTCATGCGGGCCTCAGGCTTGCGCCCGATGTCAGGCGCTGTAGTACATGTCAAATTCCACCGGATGCGTGGTCATGCGGAAGCGCGTGAGTTCCTCATGCTTGAGGGCGCAATAGGCGTCGAGCATGTCGTCGGAGAACACCCCGCCCTTGGTGAGGAAGTCGCGATCCCTGTTAAGGCACTCCAGCGCCATCTCGAGAGACGAGCACACATGCTGGACTTTCTTTGCCTGCGCCGGCGGCAGGTCATACATGTTCTTGTCGATCGGGTCGCCCGGGTGGATCTTGTTCTGCACGCCGTCCAGGCCCGCCATCAGCATCGCCGCAAACGCAAGATACGAATTGGTCGTGGGGTCCGGGAAACGCACTTCGACCCGGCGCGCCTTGGGATTGGTTACAAGCGGAATGCGGCAGGCCGCGGAGCGATTGCGCGAGGAATAGGCGAGATTGATCGGCGCCTCGAAGCCCGGTACCAACCGCTTATACGAATTTGTCCCGGGATTCGTTATCGCATTCAGCGCCTTGGCGTGCTTGATGATGCCGCCGATATAGTACAGCGCAAAATCGGACAGCCCCGAGTAGCCGTTGCCGGTGAACAGATTCTTCCCGTCCTTCCACACCGACTGGTGCACGTGCATTCCCGATCCATTGTCGCCGACAACGGGCTTGGGCATGAAGGTCGCGGTCTTCCCATACGAATGCGCGACATTCCACACCGTGTACTTCAGGATCTGCATCCAGTCGGCGCGCTTCACCAGGCTATTGAACATCGTTCCGATCTCGTTCTGGCCCATCGCGCCGACTTCGTGGTGGTGCACCTCGCACTCGACGCCCTGCCCCTCGAGCGCAAGCACCATGGCGTTGCGGATGTCCTGCAATGTGTCGATCGGTGGGACGGGAAAATAGCCGCCCTTGATCGGCGCCCGGTGACCCATGTTGCCGCCTTCGTATTCCTCGCCCGAAGACCACGGGGCTTCCTCGGACCTGATCTTCACGAAACAGCCGGACATATCCACGTTCCAGGTCACCGAGTCGAAGATGAAAAACTCGGGTTCCGGACCGAAATAGGCGGTGTCGCCCAGTCCACTGGACTTGAGGAAAGCCTCGGCACGCTTGGCGATAGTGCGCGGATCACGGTCGTAGCCCTTGCCGTCGGAGGGTTCGACCGCGTCGCAAGTGAGGTTCAGTACGGCTTCGTCGGTAAAGGGGTCCATGCGCGCACTGTCCGGGTCCGGCATGAGCAGCATGTCGGAGGCCTCGATGCTCTTCCACCCGGCGATCGAGGAGCCGTCGAAGAAATGCCCGCTCTCGAACTTGTCCATGGTGAAGGCCTTGAACGGCACGGAAACATGCTGCTCCTTCCCGCGGGTGTCGGTAAAGCGCAGGTCCACGAACTTGACCTCCTTTTCCTTGATCATTTTCATGACGTCAGTGGCAGACATTGCCATTTCGCGATCTCCTCAGGGTTGCGGATTGTTGGTCGGAAAACGTGGAATAGAATGCCAAATCAGCAGAAATCGTGCCATCGGGCGTAAAAAGGCAGGCCATTGTGCCATAAGAGAGCACTCGCAGCGACAATTAGGGGTCACGCACCAAGCTGGCGCGAACCAGCAATTATGCGCACCAACCCGGTGCGAAGCAACTCCCCGACATAATGGTTGTGGCGAGATAAACTATATATACCTGCTACGCGTTTTCCGGATTTCGCCATGCCGACCGATTCGATTGAAGACATTCTCGCCCGGGCCAAACAGCGGGCAGATTCGATGAACCTGCCCTATGCCGGCGCCCTGCTGCCATCGGAGGCGCACGCGCTGATGCAACAGGTCCCGGGGTCCAAGCTTGTGGACGTTCGCACCCGCGCCGAATGGGAATGGACCGGGCGAGTGCCCGGCGCGGCGACCATCGAATGGAACAGCTGGCCCGGGGGACAACTCAATCCGCAATTCCTCGAACAGTTGCAAGCACAGGTAAAAAAAACCGAAGCTCCGATCATGTTCCTGTGCCGCTCCGGAGCCCGTTCACATAATGCTGCGGCCGAGGCGACCAAGGCCGGATATCCGAACTCCTACAACGTTCTCGAGGGTTTTGAAGGCGACAAGGACGCGCACGGCCATCGCAACACCGTCGGCGGCTGGCGCAAGGCAGGCCTGCCCTGGGTGCAGGGCTGATCCGCACGGCACGGTAGACGATATGCGCAGCATTGATCACGGCGCATGGACTCCGCACGTGCTGATTGGAGCACAGGCATTTTTACAAATCACCGCAACGCAAGAGTAAAATTGTTCGCCTACTCTGGGAGATTCCGCCATGAACAAGAAACTTTCGTTGCTCGCGCTGAGCATCACTCTGCTCGTGCTGTCCGGCTCCGCCTGTGCTCAAGCCGTCACCATTGCCAGCCGCCTGCCGGGCAAGGTGCACCTTTTGCCGGCCACGCTCGAAACCACACAATGGGGCTGGTTCGACAATTCGCAGGCTCCCGTGCTCACAATCGACTCCGGCGATACCGTTGTGCTCGAGACGATGATGCACTCGCACAATCAGGTGGTCCCGGGCCGGACGATCGAGGAAATAAAGAAACTGCGCACCGACCATCCGGGGCGCGGGCCGCATACCGTCACCGGGCCGATTTACGTCACTGGCGCCGAGCCCGGCGACACGCTCAAGATCAAGATCAACCGAATCGTGCCGCGCGCCTACGCGACCAACTTCAACGTACCGGGCATGTTCGGCGAGTTTCCGAAGGAGTACCAGGATGGACAGGTAAAATACCTCTATCTCGACATGGATCGCAAGGTCACGGAGTTTCTGCCCGGCGTATACATACCGCTCAAACCCTTTCCAGGCACCATCGGCGTGGCGCGCAAGGAACCGGGGCGCTACAGCACTGTGCCGCCGGGAGAGTACGCCGGCAACATGGATATTCGCGACCTCACCGAAGGCACGACTCTGTACGTGCCGGTGCACGTGCCCGGCGCGCTGCTTTGGACCGGCGATTCGCACGCCGCGCAGGGCAACGGCGAGGTGAACCTCACGGCGGTTGAAACTGCATATAAAGAATTCAACATTACCGTCACGGTGCTGAAGGACATGAAGCTCGACATTCCGCGGATCGAGACCGCGAATTCCTGGATCACCATGGGATTCGACCAGGATCTGAACAAGGCTTGGGACTCGGCCAAGGGCCAGACGGTGATATTCCTTGCGGAGCAGCGCAAGATCACAACTGAGCAAGCCGCTGCGCTGATGCCCAAGGTGTCCGACTGCCGCGTTTCGCAGGTGGTCAATATCAAGAAAGGCGTGCACTGCCTCAACCCGAAAAATATCAAGGGCAAGGAAGACATGGAGCGCCCGGCTTCGGAAAATGCGAAGTACTACGTCAGCCACGCCAAGGATGCCGATCTCAACAAGGCGATGGACACGGCGTCGATGGGAATGATCAAGTTCCTCGAAAACAAGAAAGGCATTGCCCGGCTCGACGCGTACGGCTTGGCCAGCGTGGCGATGGACTGCAGGGTGGGGGCGGTATCCAGCAGCGAAAAGAACGTTCATTGCCTGATGCCGAAGAGCCTCTGGCAGACGCCAAAATAGGCGAACTCCGCTGAGTATCAAGGGCTGCGCAAGGCAGCCCTTGTCATTTTAGGTCCCCCGATGCGTGCCGCAGTTCTGATCGTCTGGTGGGCGGCGCTTGTGTTTACGCCCGCTTTGGCGCAAGCACCGTCGAAGCTGCGCCTCGTGGCAACCACCACGGATCTGGCCAGCCTTGCCGAGGCGGTTGGAGGCAACCGCATCGCAGTGTCCAGCCTGGTTCCGCCGAACTTCGACCCCGAGGAATATCAATCGCGGCCGCGGGATCTGGAGCTGCTGCGCGACGCCGACGCGGTTATACGGGTCGGCGTGGACTACGATCTGTGGCTTGACCGTCTGCTCGCGCAGGCGCAGAACCCGGCGCTCGCGCGCGGCGGACCCGGCTATATCGATGCCTCGGTTGCGATCGCGCTGCTTGATGTACGCGGCGCGGCCGTCGGGCCGGGCCATCCCCACGGCAGCGGCAACCCGCATTACTGGCTCGATCCCGCCAACGCCGAGGTCATCACGGGCTTTGTCCTTGAGCTACTTGCGCGGATCGACCAGCCGGGCGCGAAGCAATACGAGCGGCGGCGAATCGCATTCCTCGAGCGCCTGGCGGCACGACAGCGAGAATGGGAGAAGGCGCTCGCGCCGTTTCAAGGCAAACCGCTCATCGCGTACCATAACAACTGGGCGTATTTGGCGCGCCGTTTCCGGCTCAACGTCGCCGGCATCATTGAGATGAAACCCGGCGTGCCGCCCAGTCCGGCACATCTCGCCGAACTGCTCCGAGCCATGCACGAGAAGGACATCGCCATCATCGTGCGCCAGCCGCACGAATCCGCCAAGTACGCAGAGTTTCTCGCCAGCCGCTCGGGCGCCGCCGTCCTGGTGCTCGCGGCGTCCGTGGGCGCCGTGCCCGAAGCACGCGACTACATCGGGCTGTTCGACTACAGCGTCGGCGCGCTGACGGCGGCATTTTCGCGGCAGCGCGCTCGATGAGTGACGCGCTCGCGCTGCTCGCGCTGCCGCTCGCAGCGACGCTGTGTCTCGTCGGCATCCACGCCTACTTCGGCATCCAGGTTCTGCGCCGCAATGTCATCTTTGTCGATCTCGCGCTCGCACAGATCGCCGCGCTCGGCGCCACCGTCGCGTTTATGCTAGGCCATCCAGCGCTGGGCGCGACAACGTATGGATACTCTCTCGGATTCACGCTGCTCGCCTCCCTGCTGCTCGCGTTCACGCGTCAGTGGTCGGGACGCATTCCGCAGGAAGCGCTGATCGGCGTGATCTACGTGGTGGCCGCCGCGGCGGCGCTGCTGCTCATCGACCGCGCGCCGCAGGGCGGCGAGCACCTGAAGCAGATCCTCACCGGTAGCATTCTTACCGCGGGATGGGACGAAATCGCGCTGATCGTGCCGCTGTATCTTGCCGTCGCGTTCGTGCACTGGCTGCTGCGGGCGCGGCTGCTTGCGGCGGCAGAACTCGACTGGCGCTGGGAATTCGTGTTCTATGCGAGCTTCGGCGTGGTGGTGACGAGCTCCGTGGCGCTCGCCGGCGTGCTGCTCGTGTTCTCCTTCCTCATCATCCCGGCAACCATCGGCGTACTCTACGCAGAGCGCCTGTTCCAGCAACTGGTGATCGCTTGGATCGCTGGCGCCGCCGCAAGCATCGTCGGCCTCGCTTCGTCCTATGCCTGGAACCTTCCCACCGGCGCCGCCATGGTATGCGCATTCGGGCTCTCGCTGGCAGCGGCCGGCGTGCTCTATCCATTTGCGCGCGGCGCGTCCAAGACGCAGGCGGCGCGGCGAATGCTCGCCGCATTGCGCTGGAGCGCGACCTTGGTGATGCTTGTTTCGGCAACTTGGCTCATCGTCGCGCCCAGGGTGGATCAGCCGCTGCTCGACGCGGCCGAGCTAGCCGTGCCGGCCCTTCGCAGCCTGTACCTGGATGAGCGCGAGGCGGAGCTGTATCAGGACGCGAGCTCCCACGCCGAGCGCTATCGACGCGATGCCGAGCGTCTGAACGAATTCGAAGCGCGCAGCCGCTTTGAAGGCAAACCGCTCGACGACCACGAGTTGCGCCGCATCTCCTCGTTCCTGAAGTCCTACAACGAGATGCGCCGCGGCGAGGAGTTCGTGATGCGCGAGGTACGCAGCCGGGCGCGCACACGCGCGCGCTGGATCGTGGGTGCGCTCGCGATCGCGCTCGCGCTGTTGATCGCACCCGGGTTCTTTACTAAAGCACTAAGCGCTCTGCACCAGAAGCGTTCTCAGGCAGAATCCTAAAATAAGCAGGAGCGCCTGGAACGATGTTGAATTCTATTCACGGCACGCGCGGCGTGGCGGTCGCACCGCACTCTCTTGCGGCACAATCAGCGCTTGCGGTGTTGCGCGAGGGCGGCAATGCCATCGAGGCCATGGTGGCGGCCGCCGCAGCCGTCACCGTCGCCTATCCGCACATGAATTCGATCGGCGGGGACGCGTTTTGGCTGATTCACATCCCCGGCAAGGCGCCGCGTGCGATCGACGCCTGCGGCGCGGCGGCCGCGCGCGCCTCGATCGATTTCTACCGCGAACGCAGGCTGAAAGCAATTCCCTTCCGAGGCGGCGCCGCCGCCAACACGGTCGCGGGCACTGTTTCGGGATGGAATCTCGCACTTGAATTCAGCAGCGAGGAACTCGGCGGCCGCATGCCGCTTTCGCGGTTGTTGGCCGACGCCATCCAATACGCGGAGCACGGCATCGCCGTCACGCGCAGCCAGACGGTCACGACCGCGAGCAAGCTCGACGGCCTGAAGGGCCAGCCGGGTTTCGACGAAACATTTCTCGTAAACGGCGCGTCGCCGGCGACCGGCAGCGTCTTCGTGCAAAAGCGCATGGCCGCGACCCTGACACGGCTCTCAACGGTCGGGCTTGACGATTTCTATCGGGGGGAACTGGCGCAGTCCATCGCGCGCGACCTCGCTGCGGTGGGCAGCCCGCTCACTGCGGATGATCTGCGCGAGCATCGCGCCCAGTGGCGCACGCCGCTCGCGTTGAAGCATTCGCTTGGCACTCTGCATAACATGACCCCGCCGACACAAGGCGTGGTGTCGCTTCTGATTCTCGGCATCCTCGATACGCTCGAAATCGGCAAGATCGATCCACAAAGCGCCGACTACGTGCATTTGTGCGTTGAAGCGGCGAAACAAGCGTTCGGCGTCCGCGACCGCTACATCACCGATCCGGCCTATATGAGCGTAGACCCGCAAAGCTTTCTCGAGCCGGCACGGGTGCGCGAACTGGCGGCGAAAATCGATCGCAGGCGCGCCGCGCCCTGGGGCGCGGGCAAAGGACCCAGTGACACTGTGTGGATGGGCGTGATCGACGGCGCGGGCCGTGCGGTCAGCTTCATTCAAAGCCTCTATCACGAGTACGGCAGCGGCGTGGTGCTGAAGGATTCAGGCATCAACTGGCAGAACCGCGGCTGCAGCTTCTCGCTCGACGACAAATCCCTGAACGCGCTGCGCCCGAAGCGCAAGCCGTTCCATACGCTCAATCCCGCACTCGCGCTCCTCGGCGACGGGCGCACCATGGTGTACGGCAACATGGGCGGCGACGGCCAGCCGCAGACGCAGAGCGCGGTGTTCACCCGCTGCGTGGTATTCAGGATGAATCCGCGGGCGGCGATCAGCGCACCACGCTGGCTGCTCGGACGGACCTGGGGACAGACTACCGACACTCTCAAGCTCGAAGCGCGCTTTATGCCCGAGGTGATCGAGTCCTTGACACGAATGGGGCACGAGGTCGAGGTGGTGGCGGACTACGACGAAATTGTCGGCCATGCGGGCGCCATCGTGCGGCATCCGGATGGCACGCTCGAAGGGGGCTCGGACCCGCGCTCCGACGGCGGAGTTGCTGCGTTCTAGGCTCCCGACCAATTCACCAGCCCCGTGTATGCAGTAACGAGCACTACGGCGCCGAATACGATCCGGTACCAGGCGAAAGGCCTGAAGTCGTGGCTCGCGATATAACGCAACAGCCAGCGCACGCAAAGAAACGCCGACACGAACGCAGTGATCGAGCCGACCGCAAACATGCCGATGTCGCCCAAATCAAAGAGCGCGCGGTTTTTCCAGAAATCGTAACCCCCTGCGGCGATCAGCGTCGGCACCGCGAGAAAAAACGAGAATTCCGTCGCCGCCTTGCGCGAAAGACCGAACAACATCCCGCCGATAATGGTCGCTCCCGAGCGCGAGGTGCCGGGAATAAGTGCAAACGCCTGCGCGATGCCGACTTTCAGTGCATCGATCCACGTCATTGCATCAACTTCGAGCACTCGAGGAGTGCGATCGCGCCGCTCGGCCCACAGAATCACGAACGCGCCGACGATGAAGGCGAGCGCGACAGGGACGGCATGGAACAGGTGCGCCTTGATCAGCTTCCCGAACGCGAGTCCGAGCACCGCGGCAGGGATGAAGGCGACGATCAAATTGAGTACAAAGCACTGCGCGGCGCGGTCCGAGGCAAGCCCCGCCAGCACGCGGCAAAACTTGCCGCGGTATTCCCAGACGATCGCGAACATCGCTCCGGTCTGGATCACGATCTCGAACACCCTGGCCTTCTCGCCGTCGAAGCCGAGCAGATCGCCGGCGAGGATCAGGTGGCCGGTAGAGGAGATCGGCAAGAACTCCGTCAGACCCTCGATGACACCGAGAACGAGCGCTTTCGCGAGCAGAACCAGATCCACGCCGACTCCCAAAAAAAGAAAGGGCGGCAATTTTTGCCGCCCCGAGTTTAGCGGAAAGGCTCAGGCCTTGGTGTAGATCTCCGCGCCTTTTTTCACGAACTCGATCGCCTTCTGTTCCATGCCCTTCTTCAGCGCGTCATCGCCGGAGAGCCCATGCTTCTCGGCGTATTTGCGCACGTCCTGGGTGATCTTCATCGAGCAGAAATGCGGGCCGCACATGGAGCAGAAATGCGCGAGCTTCGCGCCTTCCTGCGGCAGCGTCTCGTCATGGAACTGCTTCGCCTTGTCCGGGTCGAGTCCGAGATTGAACTGATCTTCCCAGCGGAACTCGAAGCGTGCCTTCGACAGCGCGTTGTCGCGGATCTGTGCGCCGGGGTGACCCTTGGCAAGGTCGGCCGCGTGCGCGGCGATCTTGTACGCCATGATGCCGTCTTTGACGTCATCCTTGTCGGGCAGTCCGAGGTGCTCCTTCGGCGTCACATAACAAAGCATCGCCGTGCCGTACCAGCCGATCATGGCCGCGCCAATGGCGCTGGTGATGTGGTCGTAGCCGGGCGCAATGTCGGTGGTGAGCGGCCCCAGCGTGTAGAACGGCGCCTCCTTGCAGTACTTGAGCTGCAGATCCATGTTCTCCTTGATGAGCTGCATGGGCACGTGGCCCGGCCCCTCGATCATCACCTGGCAGTCGTGCTTCCAGGCGATATCGGTCAGCTCGCCGAGCGTCCTGAGCTCCGCGATCTGTGCTTCGTCGTTGGCGTCGTAGATCGATCCGGGGCGCAGGCCGTCGCCGAGCGAGAACGACACGTCGTAGGCGGCCATGATCTCGCAGATGTCTTCGAAATGCGCATAGAGAAAGCTCTCCTTGTGGTGCGCCAGGCACCACTTCGCCATTATCGAGCCGCCTCGCGAGACGATCCCGGTCATGCGCTTCGCGGTCATCGGAATGAACGGCAGCCGCACGCCTGCGTGGATCGTGAAGTAGTCCACGCCCTGCTCGGCTTGCTCGATCAGCGTGTCGCGGAAAATTTCCCAGGTGAGTTCCTCGGCCTTGCCATCTACTTTCTCGAGCGCCTGGTAAATCGGCACCGTACCGATGGGAACGGGCGCATTGCGGATGATCCACTCGCGTGTTTCGTGAATGTGCTTTCCCGTGGACAGATCCATCACCGTGTCACCGCCCCAGCGGATCGCCCAGGTCATCTTCTCGACCTCCTCGGCGATGCCGGAGCTGATTGCCGAATTGCCGATGTTGGCGTTGATCTTCACCAGGAAATTGCGGCCGATTATCATCGGCTCGGTTTCCGGGTGGTTGATGTTCGCCGGGATGATGGCGCGGCCGCGCGCGACCTCGTCGCGCACCAATTCGGGCGTGATCAGTTTCGGAATCGACGCTCCGAAGTCCTGCCCGGCATGCTGGCGCATGACCAGCTCGGACAGAGCATCGCGGCGTTGATTTTCGCGGATAGCGACATATTCCATTTCCGGCGTGACGAACCCCTCTCGCGCATAGTGCATCTGGGTTACGTTTCGCCCCGCCTTCGCGCGGAGCGGCGCGCGCTTCAGATTGAAGCGCATATCGGCTAGCTTGGGGTTCGTCAGACGCTCGTACCCGTACTTTGAACTGGGCCCGGCCAACTTCTCGGTGTCGGCGCGCTCCTCGATCCATTTTGCGCGAAGCGCCAGTAGCCCCTGGCGGACGTCAATCCTCATGTCCGGGTCGGTGTACGGCCCGGAAGTGTCATAGACGAAAACCGGGGGGTTCTTTTCCACACCAAACGAGGCGGGAGTATCGGATTGCGTGATTTCGCGCATGGGCACGCGGATGTCTGGCCGTGACCCCGTTACGTACAGCTTGCGCGAATTCGGCAGCGGCTTCACCGCCGCTTCGTCGACTCGAGCGGTCTGGGCGAGAAACTTCGGATTGGCGTTCATGGCGCTCCTCTTGCTCAATTACCGTGGGGAGCGAAGGACGAGTCGTTCAACGCTTCCCTGCGGCGGCATTACCCGCGTCAGGTTCGAAGGGTTTGCTCTCACCCGGCGCGCACCGTGCTCTGCCAGGACCCCTACGTTGCTGCGTTTAACGTTACCCCAAGCTTGGGGGATTGGCAAGGGCGTCAGCGTCGGGAACGCACCGCAAATGTGAGCCGGATGCAGTTGCGCTCGCCCTCGCGGTCGTATCTGGCGTCCGTGACGAGCGACCGGACCAGCCTCAGTCCCAGTCCGCCCACGGGTTGTTTCGCGACGAGACCGGATGTCTCGGGCGGGAAGGAGGGGCCAAACGGATTATGCGGCGGAGCCGCGTCCTGGTAGCTCAGCACGAACCCCGCCTCGCTCGGTACAAAGCCCATCCAGACCGGGGATTCGCTTTCCCCCTTATAACCGTGAGTGACGGTATTCGTGAATAATTCCTCGACGATGAGCAGCAATTTGAGGCAATCTTCCCTTCCTATGCCGGCCGCAGTGCAGGCGCCCTCCACGAATGGGCGGATTTCAGCCATGGAATCCATTCGGGCGGGGAAGCGGCAAAGAGGCGCGTTGGCCATGAAGAAGACTGGAGCAGCGGCAGGCAGGCTTTTTGGGTATTATAGAAATATTATAGAAAGAAAGCGTTGGACTGGGCGCCAGCCACGCCCGGCAGCGCATGTTGCGTTATTCTGTGGAGGGTGATCATGCTAAAAGCTTGCGTTGTTACTATTCGCCGTCTGTTCGTCGCATTCGTTTGCGGTGTCGTGCCGTTTGCTGTCTGGGCCGACGACATCGGCCACTTCAAAGTCGCAAAGGGCTCGGTGTATATTGAGCGCGGCGGCCAGCGCCTGGCAGCACAGGTCGGGACCGGTCTTCAGACAACCGACGTCGTCGTAACCGGCGCGGACGGCTCGGCGGGCATTACTTTCAGTGACAATTCGCTTCTGTCCGTTGGTCCGGGCAGCGTGCTGGCGATCGAGCGCTATGCCTTCGATCCGTCAAAAAATGACGGCGCGTTCGAGTCCACGTTGCGCAAGGGAACGCTTTCGGTGGTTTCCGGCAAGATCGCCAAGCAATCGCCCGATGCCATGAAGGTGAAAACGCCGTCGTCGATTCTGGGCGTACGCGGTACGGAGTTCCTTGTGCGGACGGGCGACGCGGTCGACTAAGGCCTGGCGTGAACTTGTTGTACGCCGCGATCGCGGCGGTGATGATCTATTTGGGCATCCACGGGTCATCCAGCGATCTGGTAGTGCTGCTGCCTGACAAGAACGGCAAGGTCGGCACCGTCATTGTTCATGGTCGCAAGGGTGAAACCGTTCTCAATACTGCATACGCTTCCGCCCGCAGCGATTCCGACGGAGGCGTCCGGCAGGATACGGCGAGCGAACAGGAACTGAACCAGGTATTCGGCAGCGCGCTTGCCGCGCAGCCGCCACGTCCGATATCGTTCCTTTTTTACTTCGAGAGCGGCACCGACGATTTCACGGAAGCATCGAAGGCGGACGTGGAACGCCTGATTGC
>Ga0137463_1000306_pt1 | contig 18211 bp, 17 predicted proteins | sample EasRivERMGT800_2_FD_102333 | JGI IMG/M metagenome (GOLD analysis project Ga0137463, IMG submission 102333) | Soil microbial communities from meander-bound floodplain in the East River, Colorado, USA - East River MetaG ERMGT800_2 | ecosystem: Environmental > Terrestrial > Soil > Floodplain ...
CCGGAAAGCCTTTTCTATGTGCTCGCCGACGTGGTCGAGGAAGACTTCTTCCAGGAAAACATCCCATACGTGCGCGGCGCAGACCGGCGCGCGCTGCTTGCGCGCGCCGGTCTGCGCCGCGCACGTATGGGATGTTTTCCTGGAAGAAGTCTTCCTCGACCACGTCGGCGAGCACATAGAAAAGGCTTTCCGGGGCGCCGGCCACGTATCTGGAGAATTCGGCGACGCCTTTCTCGTTCATGTCGAAAACGCCTTCCTTGTGCAGCTCGCCTTTCCCCCATAGATAGGCGGTGACCCGCTGGGAGGTGAAGTAACAGAGACGTTTGCCCGGCATGGCCTCTACACCTTGATCTTGCTGATGACGTCGTAAATCGGCCCGAGAACGGAGAGCATCACCCAGCCCAGAATGACGCCGAGGACCACCGTCAGCGCCGGCTCGATGATCACCTGAATCTTTCCGATCGATTCGCGCACTTCTCGGTTGTAAAAATAGGAAACGTTGAGCAGCGCCTTGTCGAGCGCGCCGGTCGACTCGCCCACCCGGAGCATTCTCACGACGAGCGGCGGAAAAAGTCCCACCTCCTGGAACGCCGCGGTGACGTTCTTGCCTTCGCCGATCTGCTGCCCGGCGAGTTTCAGGCCTTCCTGGATGACCAGATTGCCGGTGATTTCCTCGGAGCTGCGGATTGCATCCAGGATGGTGATTCCAGAGGAGTACATGAGAGCGAAGATACTGGCGAAGCGCGACAGGATGATTTTGCGCAGGATCTCGCCCGCCACCGGGAGCGAGAGCTTGAAGCGATCGAGCTGGTAACGCACCAAGGGGTTGGCCCGAGCCGCCAGCTTGACGCCGAAGAACAAGATTGCGGGCGCGGCCAGGAGAGCCCACCAGTAGCCTACGAAAAACGCCGAAACCTCGATCAGGATGCGCGTTTGCAGAGGAATCTGCTGCCCCATGTTCCTGATGAAGGCGACCATCTGCGGGACCAGGTAAATCATCAGGAAGAAAGTCACCATTATCACGATCGAACCGACGAACGCGGGGTAGATCACCAGCTTCTTCATGTGCTCGGCCAGTTCGTCTTCCCATTTCAGGTTCTCCACGAGGCTTTTCAGCACCTCGGCGAGCTTTCCCGTGTCTTCCCCGGCGCGGATCAGGCTCGTAAAAACCGGATTGAAGATTTGCGGGTACTGGGCGAGGCTCTGCGACAGCCGCAGCCCGCCCTGGATACTCTCGATGACTCCCGACATCACTTCGCGAAAGCGCGCATTTTCGATGCTGTCGCGCAGATCGATCAACGATTCGACGAGCGGCACCCCGGCCCCGGTGAGCTGCTCCATGTGGAAGCAGAAGTTGATGAGGTCCGCGCGCTTGATCGCGCCCGAGCGAAGCAGGCTCCCGCCGTGACGGGTCGGCCCGCCCCGCACCAGATCAAGGCCCATGCGCTTCAAGCGCAGCTCGAGGTCGACCAAGTTGATCGCTTCGATCTGGCCGAGCATCGTCTTTCCCCGGGTATCTATGGCCTTGTAGGCAAAGAGTGCCATGTTTGATCCGTCGCCGGCGCCGTGCGCCGGCCGTGGCTTACATCCGGTCGGTGAGGTCGATCACGCGCATCAGCTCGTCGAGCGCGGTCGAGCCGTCGAGGACTCGGCGAACGCCGTCGTCGGCCAGGGTGCGAAAGCCCCTCGTCAGGGCCGACTTGTGCAATTCCCGGCCGGTGGCACGGTGCGCAATCAGCTCGTCGAGCTCGCCGTCCATCTTCAGGATCTCGATGATGGCCATGCGACCCCGATAGCCCTGATAGTCGCACTGGTCGCAGCCGACGGCTCGGTACAGCGTGGGCGGGCGGTCGGCCCGCGCTCCGAGCATGCTGCACTCGCCGGCGCTTGCCTGGTGAGCCTGCTTGCAATGCTTGCACAACCTGCGGACCAGGCGCTGCGCGACGACGCCGATGATGTTGCCGGCGAGGACGTCCGGGACGATGCCGATGTCCAGCAGCCGCGGAATCGCGCCGGCCGCCGAATTGGTGTGGAGGGTCGAATAGACCTGGTGGCCCGTCATCGCCGCGCGGAACGCCATGGTGGCCGTGTCCTCGTCGCGAATCTCGCCCACCAGAATCACATCGGGGTCCTGCCGCATGAGCGAGCGGATGCCGTTGCCGAAATCCATCTTGGCGGCCTCGTTGATCGAGGTCTGCCGGATCAGTGTCATGGGATATTCGACCGGATCCTCCAGCGTCATGATGTTGAGGCCGTCGTTGTTGATGTGGTTGAGCACCGAATAGAGCGTCGTCGTCTTGCCGCTGCCGGTGGGGCCGGTCACGAGAATGATGCCCTCGGGCCGCGCGATCATTTTCTTGAGAAGCTGCAGCTGGCCCGCTTCGAGTCCCAGGCCGTCGAGCGGGACGATCCCTTTCTGCCGGTCGAGAATGCGCAGGACGATGTTCTCGCCGTGCGTGGTCGCTTGCGAGGAGACGCGGAAATCGACCGCGCGGCCCGTGAGCATCAGCGAAATGCGTCCGTCCTGCGGGGCGCGTGTTTCGGCGATGTTCATCTTCGACATCACCTTGATGCGCACCGCCATGGCCGGCCAGTATGTCTTGTGCAAAGACCTTATCTGGCGCAGCACCCCATCGATGCGATAACGGATGCGCAGGAAACTCTGTTCCGGCTCGAAGTGAATGTCGGAGGCGCCTCGCTCGACGGCGTCCGCGAGGAGCGCCGAAATGAGGCGCACGACCGGTTGCGAATAAGCGTCCCCGGATGCCTGCAGGCTCTGGTAATCGATCTCGCCGGTCTCGATCTCGTGCAGGATGCCGTCGATCGAAAAATCGTGGCCGTAGTACTGGTCGATCGCCCGGCCGATTTCGCCCTCGCCCGCGAGCCGCGTCTCCAGCGCAAACTCCCCGCGCAGCTGCGCCCGCACCTGGTCCAGCGCCACGATGTTGTTCGTGTCGGCAATCGCGATGATGAGCTTGCGCGCTTCCCGGTCGAGTGCGACGGGGAAGACGGTGTGTCGCTTGGAGAACTCGCGCGGCACGAGCTTCAGCGCCATCGAGTCGACGACGATCTGCGTGAGGTCCACGCTCTGCAGGCCGAGCTTTTCGGACAAGGCATCGCGCAGCGTCGCCTCGGACACGAAGCCCAGATTTACGAGGAGCTTCCCGACCGGTTGATGGGTCTTGAGCTGCTCGAGCAGCGCGATCCGGAGTTGATCCTCGGTGAGGATCCCCTGCGAAATCAAAATCTGCCCGATATGGCGCTTGGCCTGCGGGGAGACCGTTTGGGCGCTGAGGCGCGGGGGGGTCATTGAGCGGGCTATTTGCTCAGCTCCTGCACGCGCAGCCGCGCGTGGGCGGGGTTGAAGCTCGCCGCGCGCTTGTCGGTCAGAGCAAGCGCTCGCTGGTAAAACTCAAGCGCAAGTTTTCCCTGGTGCAGCTGATCGAGGCTGACGGCGAGATTGAAGGCGTAGTCGGCATTTTCCGGATCGACCGAGTGGGCCTTGAAATACGCCGCCTGGGCTTCGGTCCAGCGCGACTGCTGCGCGTACTGGTTGCCGAGCGAGAAATGCAGATGCGCGGCCTCCGGCTGGCTTGCGATGAGGCTTTTCAAGCGGCTCTCCGAAGCCACCGGGTCGAGCTGGCCGCGCAGCGAGATGAGGCTCGCCGCTGCGTGGCTGTCGCGCGGATCGATCTCGAGCAGCCTGAGATAGCGCGCTTCGGCCGAGCTGAGCTGGCCGCTGCGCACGTCGATGGCCGCGAGGCCGAGCAGCGCGTCGCGATTGGTCGGCTCGCGCGCGAGCGCCCGCTGGTAGCCGTCGCGGGCCACGGCGAGGTCGTTCCTCTGGAATGCCTGGTAGGCCTGTTCGACCAGCGGATCGACGGCGAGCGTGGGGGCATTGATCGCGATCGGCGCGAGCGCCTCGCCTGCCCGCGGCGAAACGGATCCGGCTGCCTCGGAAGTCGTTTGGGGCCGGATCGAGGACGGCCTAGAGGCAACCGCTTGCTGGAATCTGGGACGCGGCGGCCGCACCGGTTGTATAGGGGGGATTCCCGGAACTGCCGTGCGCGCCGGAATGGGCGCGGCGGCCTGCGGCGTTTGCTCGGAAGGAAGGGGCGCTGCGGCGGGCGGGGAAGGTGCCGCCACGGAGGCGGACGCAGTTGCAGACTGGGCGGGCGTCGCGACGGAGCGGGCTTGCGTTTCCACCGGGGAGAAACTGTACTTCGGCTGCATTTGCCACCACAAGTAGCCTCCGTAGCCCAATCCGACGAGCGCGAGCGCGCCCAGGGTGAGATAAAACGGCCGACGCGGGTTGTAGTCCATCTCCTTCACCTGAAAAAGCTGTTGGGCCTGGGTGCGCTCAGCAGTACGTGCGAAATCGTTCGTCGAAGCGATCGGCTGCGCCGCAGGCTCGAACGTTTCCTCCCCCTGCAGCGACAATTCGGGTCTTGCCGCTGCCGTCTCCGCTGCCTTCGGTTCCGAGGAGGGCAAATCGTCGGTGAGAATCTCCAGCGGCTGCGTAATGTCGGGCAGCTTCTCGCGGGTGATCACCCGGGTGGCCTGCTCGGGCGGGGCGCGCTCAGGCTCGGGAGAGGGCGCCTCCGCCTTGGCGACCTGCTTGGCGAGCTCGGCTTTTTTCAGAGCTTCGAGGAGCAGACTCATCTTGAGAACTCGGGCATCCCCGCTTTGCCGGGGTTGGGCCGCGAAATGAAGTCTTCACCTGGAATCATCGTTCGGAACGAGCGGAAGTCGCCGTCGATGCTCGCATCCCTTATCACCACGGGGCGCAGAAAAACGACGAGCTCGGTCTTGGTGTTGTTGCGGTTGCGCGAGCTGAAGAACGAGCCGATGAACGGGATGGCGTTGATGATCGGAATCGTATCCTCGACGTCGTTGACCGAGTCCTCGATCAATCCGCCCAAGACGGCGATCTGGCCGCTGTTGACCTTGATCAGCGACTCCATTTCCCGCATGCGCAATTGCGGAACCGGATTCTGCACCCCCGCCCTGGCCAGATCGGGATTGGGATCCAAGACGAATTTCACCAGCCGCGTCGTCGTCGGCTTCACATTCAGCAGGATCGTGTCGCTATCGCTGATCTGAGGAGTGATATTCATGACGAAGCCCACGGGTACGGTAACCGGCGTGGTATTGGTGGCCGTGACAGCATTTGAATTGAGGTTCCCCGCCGCAAGAGTCACGCTTACATTGAAGTAAACGATGTTGTCGACAACCCGAATCAGCGCGGTTTGGTTGTTGAGGACCGAGAGTTTGGGACTCGAGAGCACGCGCACCGTTCCGAAGGATTCAAGCAACTGGAGGACGCCGGCGATGTTCGTTCCTCTCGAGACGGCGAGCGTGAGAAGATTCGGGAACGCGGGGGCACTCGGAAGGCTCCCTGGAGCCGTTACGGTAATGCCGGGCGGAAAGAGGGGGTTCGTCGAAACGTTCCCCGAGGAAATTTGGTTGCCTGACACAGTTGTGAGTCCCCGAGTACGCAGGGCCGACCAATCTATCCCTTGTTGATACTGGTTGTTCAGCTGCACTTCGGCGATCGTCGCTTCGATGAGGACCTGGCGTTTTGCGCTCGCCAGAACCTGATCGAGGAATTCCTGGATCTTTTCATGCTGCCGCGAGGTCGCCCGCACGAAGACGACGCCCGCCTCCGCATTGACGATCACCGCCGCCGCCTCCCGGAAGCTGACGTTGGGCGCGGTCGCCTCGGAGGCGGCAGGGCTCGGTACGCCGGCCGCGCCCGGCGCTGCAGGAGGGACCGCGCGGGGCTGGAACGCTGCCTGAGCGCCGCCGGTCGGCAGGATCTTGTCAGTCTCGTGCAGGATATCCTTGATGTTCTTTTCCAACGTGGCCCAGAACTTGTTGTCGGAAATGTTGCGTACCGTCGTGCTGGAGCTGTTGGCGCCGCCCGCCCCGCCTGCGGCTCCGCCCCCTCCGGCGCCGCCGGCCGCGGTCCCGATCTGCGAGGAGACGCCGACCGTCCCCGTCGCGGTGCGCTCCATGTTGACGTAGTCGATCCGGTAGATGTGCAGATAGGGGGAGTCGGGCATCACGATCAGATTCGGTCCTTCCAGTTCCCAGCGCATGTCGACCTGCCTGGAAATGCGCGACAGAAGCTGCGGCAAAGTCTGCTCGATTGCATTGACCGTGACCGTTCCCGTGATTCCGGGGTGAACATCTATGTTCAGCTTGGCATCGCGGGCGAGGGCGAACAGCAGCTCCTGCACCTTGACTCCGTTGACCACCACGCTGTAAGTCTCGGGTCGCGCCGTAGGCTTGGGCGGGGGCAGGATCGTGGAGATTTGTATGGGAGCCGGCACGGTTCCGGAAGGCGCCGGTTCCCCGGCGCGAATGTGCGTGTCCGATTGCTCGATCGGCGCATGGGCGCACGCGCCCAGCACGAGTACAAAACCCGCCAGCGATATGCGTCGCAAGGTGGCCTCCGATTCCTTCTTTGACCTGACCGGGCGCAATTTTCCCGCTTCAGTATAACAGTACCAGGTAACAAACTGATTTAACAAACCAAACAAGCGCGCATGCCGCTTATTTCACGATTCCGACTTCAGCGCCCATCCCGACCCGGAGACCCAGCCCGTTGCGATCTCGCGTCGACTGCGCGCTATCGGCCCCTAAGCGACGCGAGAAGGCATAAACGGGACGGCGTCAGACTGGCGCACGCGGATTTGTGAATCCTGCTTGAGGGCGGTAAGCCGGTTCCCTGCCGCCGCTATTGGCGATTCTGGCTGCGCATTCTTTCCACGCTTCGATAGTACGGATGGTACGCGGAAAAGAGCGGTGGCAGCCCGTCTATTGCCGCCAGCGCCTGGGCCGGGCTCGCGTAAGAGCCGTACGCGGCACGATAGTGCTGCCGGCCGTCGATCTTCACGCTATAGATGAACAGCTCGCCGGCCGGCACCAGCTTCGATGCTCTGCGAAGGAAGTCTTCCAGTTGCCCCAGCTCTCCTGAATTGACCGTGGCCAGCTGGATTGCATAGTGATCCCCGGGCGCGCTCCGGAGCCACTCTTGGGTCGCCTCAAAACGCTCGCGAACGAATTCGCCTGTCTCCGGCGCGACCTTCGCCGCCGCGGAAGCGTGTCCAGCCGGTTGGGACGAGGCTGTCACAGGGGCAGCGAGCCTCGCGGAGTGCACCGGTCTTTGGGCAGAGGACGTTCCCGGGTCGGCAGGGGGGCGCGAGACGGAGGCAGTGGGTGATGGTGCCGGCGTTGGCGGCGGGGCGGCCTCCGATTTGGCAGCCGAGGGCGCAGAGCCGGGTGAGGCGGTTGGCGCACCGATCGAAAGCAGCACATGTGTCCCCCAACCGAGCACGAGGCCGGCAGCGAGCGCGCCGACGCCTAACCGTATCTTTTGCACCCCGGTCCGCGCGCGATAGAACTCGGAGTCGCGCACCGCCCTCTTGACTTCCACCGCGGTGACCGCGTGGGCGCCGTCCGCAAAGGCCGCGAGCAGGGCTTTGTCCGAGAGGATATTGACCCGGCGCGTCAGCCCTTGGGACGCGTTCGCAATGAGCTTGATCGCCTCCCGCGTGAACACTTTGGGTCCACGATAGCCCGCCGCGCGCATGCGAAAATCGACGTAATTCTCGATGTCGCTGCGCACCAGGGGCTCGAGTCGAAAGCTGTGCGTGATGCGCTCCTTCAGCTGCCGCATGCCGGCGGTGTCCAGGTGCTCGTCCAGCTCGGGTTGTCCAAACAGCACGATCTGCAGCAACTTGTGGCGATTCGATTCCAGATTCGAAAGCAGCCGGATTTCCTCGAGCGTTTCGTCGGGCATCGCGTGCGCCTCGTCGATCAGCACCACCACCCGCCGGCCCTCGCCGTAAAGCCGCAGAAGATGTTCCTGCAGAGCGCGCAGGACGCGCGTCGTGCGGTCCTTTTCCAACTCGAGCTTCAGCTCGTCGCCGATTGCGAATAGGATTTCGTCGCGCGACAGCGACGGATTGGCGAGATAGATGGTTTCGACCGTGGCAGGCAATCGCTCCATCAGGACCCGGCACAGCATCGTCTTGCCGCTGCCGACCTCGCCGGAGACCTTGACGATGCCCTCGTCATGGGTGATGGCGTAGAGCAGTGCCTCGAGCGTCGCGCCGCGGTTGGCGCCCTGAAAGAAGAAATCGGTGTGGGGAGTGATGCGAAAGGGCGGCTCTTTCAGCCCGAAATGGTCTAGATACATCGAGTTCCCCTCCCGGAGTGGGCCGCCGGCCCTATTGCTGCTTTTGCGCCGATTCCATGCGGGAGTATAACGTCGTGCGGTTGATGCCGAGCATTTTGGCCGCCTGACTGACGTTGCCTCGCGTGAGCTTCATCGCCGCTTCGATGTAGCCCTGCTCCCAGGCCTTGAGCATCTGGTCGAGATTGAAGCTGCGCTCGCGCTGCAGGTGGCGCTGCGCCTGCTCGATGAGCGTCCCCGGATCCGACGGCAATCCGGGTCCTCCGTCGGCCTGCGCTTCCAGATCGAACTCGGGCTCGAGTTCCGCGAGGGACAGCTTCTGCCCGGCGTACTTGGTGGTCAGTCTGATGACGATGTTGCGCAGCTCGCGCACGTTGCCGGGAAAGTGATAGTCGCGCCAGGCCTTTTGCGCCGCATCGTCCAGCGCGAACGGCGGGAGCTTCGCCTGCTCCGCGTAGAATTTACGGTAGTGCTCGAGCAGCAGCGCGCGGTCATCGTCCATCTCGCGCAGCGACGGCACCTCGATCGTGAACACCGACAGCCGGTGATACAGGTCGGCGCGGAAATTCCCTTTCCTGACTTCCTGGCGCAGGTCGCGATTGGTGGCGGCAATCACCCGCGTACGGGAGAAACGCTGCTGCGTCTCGCCGACGCGCTGGAACTCGCCGTTCTCTAGCACGCGCAGAAGCTTGGCTTGCAGTTCGAGCGGCAGCTCACCGATCTCATCCAGAAATAACGTTCCGTCGCTCGCGTCTTCGAAATAGCCCGATTTGTTTTGCGTCGCGCCGGTGAAGGCGCCTTTGGTGTAGCCGAACAGCGTAGGTTCCACCAGGGTCGGCGCGATCGCCGCGCAGTTGAGGGCAAACCAGGGTTTGACGCGCCTCCAGGAAAGGCGATGGAGCAGGTTCGCGACCACCTCCTTGCCGGTTCCCGATTCGCCCTCGATGAGCGCCGGGAAGGGCGAGTCGGCGTATTGGCTGATTTGGCTTTTCAGCTTCTGCAGCGCGGGGCTCTTGCCGATCAGGGGATCGGCCTCGGCGATCCCTTCCCCCGAGATTTCGGCTGCGCGAAACTGAAGGGCGTGAAGCAGGATCTTCTTGAGATTCTCCGGATCGCAGGGCTTGGCGACGAACTCGGCGGCGCCGAGCGTGCGCGCGTGCCTCGCGTTGGCAGCGTCGTTCTGGCCCGAGAGCACCAGGATCTTCATGGTCGGCGAGTGCGCGAGCAGATCGCTGATCAGCTGGAAGCCCTCGTCGGGCCGGTGCGGCATAGGGGGCAGCCCGAGATCCACCAGCGCGAGTTGCGGAGCCTCGTCGAGCTGCCTCAGCAGACTCACGGCGTGGTGGCGCGAATCGCTCACCATGACCGCGAAATCCTTTCCGAGGGCGTAGGACAGGGTCTCGGTGATGAGCGGATCGTCGTCGACGATCAAGAGGCTCGGATGGGGATCTTCAGGCATGAGCTTCGATGCATTTCAGGAAGGCGCGCTCGAGCGACGATTCTCCGTGGCGCTCGCACAATCCGCGGGGCGTGCCGGCGTAGGCCATCGTTCCCGCGTGCAGAACAGTGATGCGATCGCAAACCTCCTCGACGTCGGGAAGCGAATGCGAGGTAAGAAGCAAGGTTCGCCCCTCCGACTTGAGCTTCAGGAGCAGGTCCTTGGCGCGGGCGCGCGCCTTGGGATCCAGGCCGCTCATCGGTTCATCGAGAACGTACAGATCGCGTTGCGAAAGAAAGCAGGCCGCAAGCCCCAGTTTCTGAGTCATACCCTTCGAATAGGCGCGGACCGGCTTGTCGAGGGCGGCGACGTCCAGATCGAGCGCAGCGAACATCGCGCAAACGCTTTGTTCTTCGTATCGGCATCCGAACAATTGCAGCATCATCGATATGAATTCGCGACCGGTGAGAAAATAAGGGGCGGTAAACCGCTCGGGGAGGAACGCAAGGCGGGAGCGGGCCTGCGGGCGTCGGTGCGCGGTGCCATGGATCTCGATCTCGCCGGAATCGAGGTCGCAGAAGTCGAGCAGGCATTTGATCAACGTGGTCTTGCCGGCGCCGTTCACGCCGGCCAGGCCCACGCACTCGCCCGAGTGAACATCGAGGTCGATCCCGCGCAGCACCTCGGCGCGGCCAAAGCTCTTGTTCACTCCGCGGAATCGAACCAGCGGCTCGGGCATAAGGCAGGCAAGCCCTTCGTGGGGAGGCTTCGATGATAGCGCAAAGACGGCGCTCTTTCACGGCGGAGCCCGAGCCGGCGCGTGCGTTCGCTCGAATGCGGTCCAAATATGTTGCGGCGCGCTTTTCTGGGCTAGAATTCGCCCTTCGCGTATTCCGAGCAGGACACCGTGGCGACAAGCAATCTGGTCGAGGTCCAGAACGTCACGTTCAGCTACGATCAGCGAGAGATTCTGCAGAATATCAACCTCGTCGTTCCCAAAGGCAAAGTGGTTGCCATCATGGGCTTGTCCGGGTGCGGGAAAACGACGCTTCTTCGTCTGATCGGCGGAGCGCTTTTCCCAGACCGAGGCGAAATTCGCGTTGCCGGCCGCGTAGTCAACAAGCTCGGCCATGACGAGCTTTTTGCGCTGCGGCGCAAAATGGGCATGCTGTTCCAGTTCGGAGCCCTGTTTACCGATATGTCCTCGTTCGACAACGTCGCGTTCCAGATGCGCGAGCACACAGATTTGCCTGAGCCGCTGATTCGCGACCTCGCGCTCATGAAGCTGCAGGCGGTGGGCTTGCGCGGTGCCGCCGATCTCATGCCTTCGGAACTCTCAGGCGGCATGGCGCGGCGCGTGGCGCTCGCACGCTCGATCGCCCTCGACCCGATGCTCATGATGTACGACGAACCTTTTACCGGGCTTGACCCGATTTCGCTCGGCGTCATCGGCCAGCTGATCCGGCGGCTCAACGACTCCCTGGGCGCAACTTCGATCGTCGTGACCCACGACGTGGCCGAAGCGCTCGAACTCGTCGACTACGTCTATTACATGTCCGCGGGAAAGGTGGAGTTTCACGGCACCCCCGACCAGGTGCGTGCAGCGGGACTCGCGTCGCTTCGGCAGTTCGTCTACGGCGAACCCGACGGACCGGTGCCTTTCCATTATCCGGCGCCGGACTATCGGCAGGATCTTCTCGCGCAATGACGCGGCGCCTCGTGGAGCTCCTGCGCGCGCTCGGCGCGCGCATCGTAAACAACTGGATCTGGCGTCTCGGGTTCGCGTGCCGCTTCCTGTGGTTCACGCTCAAGGAGTCGGGGCCGAGCTTTCGGCGCTTCCATCTTACGATTCGCGAAATCTATTTCACCGGGGTGCTCTCGCTCATCATCATTCTCGTGTCGGGGCTGTTCGTGGGGATGGTTTTGGGACTGCAAGGTTACGACACCCTGGTGCGGTACGGCTCCTCCGAAGCGCTCGGGGTGCTCGTGAGCCTTTCTCTGGTTCGCGAGCTCGGCCCGGTGGTCGCGGGGTTGCTCTTTGCCAGCCGCGCGGGCAGCGCGATCACCGCGGAGATCGGACTGATGAAGGCGACCGAGCAGCTCTCGGCGATGGAAATGATGGCCGTGGATCCCATCGCCCGCGTGGTCGCTCCCCGCTTTTGGGCCGGGGTGATATCCATGCCTTTGCTCGCGGCGCTCTTTTCCGCGATGGGGGTGTTCGGCGGCTACCTGGTCGGTGTGCGGCTGATCGGCGTCGATGAAGGCTCATTCTGGTCGCAGATGCAGGCGGCGGTGGATTTTCGCGAAGACGTCTTGAACGGCGTGATCAAGAGCCTGGTTTTCGGCGTCGCGGTGACCTGGATCGCAGTCTATGAGGGGTACGACGCGCCGCCGACTGCCGAAGGCGTGTCGGGTGCGACCACGCGCACGGTAGTCACTTCGTCGCTCGCGATCCTCGCGCTCGACTTCGTACTGACGGCACTGATGTTCAGAGGACACTAAGTCATGATGACGCGAAAAGAGTTGGACCTGTGGGTCGGGATCTTCGCGGTGATCGGCATCGGCGCGTTGCTGTTCCTCTCGCTGAAGGTGGCGAACCTCGCTTCTTTTTCGGCGGCGGATTCGTATCAGATCAACGCCAAGTTCGACAACATCGGCGGCCTGAAGGTCCGCGCACCGGTGAAAAGCGCGGGTGTCGTCGTCGGCCGGGTCGGCGAGATCCGTTTCGATAACGAGAGCTTCGAGGCCGTGGTGGCGCTGAACATCGACGGCCGCTATCAGTTTCCCAAGGACAGCTCCGCCAAGATCCTGACTTCGGGCCTGCTCGGCGAGCAGTACATCGGCCTTTCGCCCGGCGGCGACTCGGTCAACCTGAAAGGCGGTGATACCTTGAAACTCACGCAGTCTGCGGTCGTGCTGGAGAATCTCATCGGTCAGTTCCTGTACAATAAAGCGGCCGAAGGGGACGGCAAAAAGTAAGAGTAAGCAAGGATTTGAAAGCCGGGCGCGTGGCAAAGGCCAAGGGGCTGTACGCGGCGCTGCTCATCGCCGGAACGCTGGCGGGCTGCGCCACCTCCGGGGGCAATCCGGCTGACCCTCTCGAACCGCTCAACAGAGCAGTGTTCAGCTTCAACGATGCGGCGGACAAGGCCTTGATCAAGCCGGTGGCAAGAGCCTACCGTGCCGCGGTGCCGGGAATCGTCCGTATCGGCGTTTCCAATTTCTTTTCCAACCTGGAGGATGTCTGGATTTCGGCCAATGATGTGTTGCAGGGTAAATTCCAGCAAGGGCTCGAGGACTTTACCCGGGTCATTTTCAATTCGACGTTCGGTATCGCCGGCATTTTCGACTTCGCGTCCGACGTGGGATTACAGAAGCACAACGAGGATTTCGGCCAGACATTGGGTTCTTGGGGCGCCGGCAGCGGCGCGTACTTGGTTCTGCCGATCCTGGGTCCGTCCACGGTCCGCGACGGCTTCGGTCTGCTCCTCGACACCCAAGCCGACCTCGTATTCCGGATCGACGGTGTTCCCGTGCACAACTCGCTCTACGCAACGCGCGCGATCAGCAATCGTGCCAACCTCCTCGATGCCTCGAGCGTTATCGAAACGGCGGCGCTGGACAAATATTCCTTCGTGCGCGAAGCTTGGCTGCAGCGCCGCCGCAACCTCGTCTACGACGGAGATCCGCCGCGCGAGAAGGAAGAACCCGATGATGAACCCAACAAGTAATCGGCTGGTGTCGCCATGAGAATCCTGTTCTACGCCCTCCTTACATCGTTGGTTCCACTCGCTGAAGCCCAGGAGCTTGCACCCGATGTCCTGGTGAAATCGATTACCGAAGAGGTCGTCGCAATCCTCAAGAAGGACAAGGACATTCAGGCGGGAGACCCGAAGAAGGTCGCCGAACTGATCGACACCAAGGTCGTTCCGCACTTCAACTTCACCCGGATGACCCGGATCGCAATGGCGCGCAACTGGCGGCTCGCCTCGCCCGAGCAGCAAAAGGAGCTCGCCGGGGAATTCAAGACCCTGCTGGTTCGAACCTATTCGACCGCGCTCTCCAACTATCGCGACCAGCAGATCGATTACAAGCCCCTGCGCGCCAAGCCCGAGGATACCGAGGTGACGGTGAGATCCGACGTGAAACAATCGGGCTCATCTCAGCCGGTCTCCATCGACTACGAGATGGAAAAGACTTCCAACGGGTGGAAAGTCTACGACGTCAAGGTCGGCGGCGTGAGTCTGGTGACAACCTACCGCGACACTTTCGCAAGCGAAGTCAAGGAGCGCGGCGTCGATGGCCTGATCAAATCACTTGCCGCGAAAAACCGCCAGCCGGAGCGCCCGAAAGGGGGCAAGACGTGATCCGGCGCGACGGCGATTCGCTCATCCTCGAAGGGGCGGTCACTTTGGACACCGTGCCGGCGCTGATCGGCGCCGTGGAAGAAAACCTGCGGCAGGGCGCGCGAGTGGTCGATTTCCGCAACGTGACCGAAGTCGATTCAGCCGCGCTAGCCCTTGCCCTGGAGTGTCTGCGTCGGGCCGCAGAAAACAAGACCCGGCTGCGCCTCGCCAACTTACCCGCAGCAATGCAGAACCTCGCCAAGCTCTACGGAGTCTCCGAGCTGCTTCAGTCGGCTTCGAGCTGATTTTTCGCGCGGGCGACCCACCGGCATGACTGCCGCGATCGAACTCCGCGACATCCACAAGCGCTTCGGCGGCCTGCGGGCGCTCTCGGGGATCGACCTTGAGATTCCGCAGGGCGAGTTCTTCGGGTTGCTCGGACCCAACGGAGCCGGCAAGACCACCCTGATCAGCGTTCTTGCGGGCCTCGCGCACGCCGACCGGGGTTCGGCACGGGTGATGGGCCATGATGTGCGCGCCGACTACCGCGCCGCGCGCCGTTCCCTCGGCGTTGTCCCCCAGGAACTGGTATTCGATCCGTTCTTCACCGTGCGCGAGACCTTGCGCATCCAGTCGGGCTATTTCGGAATGCGCGACAACGACGCCTGGATCGATGAGGTGATGCAACATCTCGATCTGGCCTCCAAAGCCGAGGTCAACATGCGCTCGCTCTCGGGCGGAATGAAGCGGCGGGTGCTCGTGGCGCAGGCACTGGTGCACAAGCCGCCCGTGATCGTGCTCGACGAACCGACCGCGGGCGTCGACGTCGAGCTGCGCCAGGCGCTGTGGCAGTTCATCCGAAGACTCAACCGGGACGGCCACACCATCGTCCTTACGACGCACTACCTGGAGGAAGCCGAGGCGCTTTGCGGGCGCATCGCGATGCTGAAACAGGGACGCGTGGTTGCACTCGATTCCACGTCCAACCTGCTCAAGCGCGTGCACCACCTGTTTCTTCGGTTGCGCTTGAGCGGCGAGTTCCCCGACGAACTCCGTGCCCTTGAGCACGGCAGCACCGCGGAAACCCACGTACTGCGGTTGAAGGGCTATGAGGACGTGGAGCAGACCCTCGCGTGCATTCGGAGGGCCGGCTGCCGCATCGAGGAAATGGAGCTGATGCAGCCCGATCTCGAAGACGCCTTCGTCGACGCGATGCAACGATCATGAGCGGATTCCCCACGCTGCTCTTCAAGGAAGTGCTGCGGTTCTGGAAGGTGGGCACCCAGACGATCGGTGCGCCGGTGCTCAGCGCGGTCCTTTTCCTGTTCATCTTCAGCCACGTCATGGAAGGCCGGACGCGGATGTACGACGCCGTTCCGTACGCGGCGTTCCTGGTACCGGGCCTGGTCATGATGTCGGTGCTGCAGAACGCCTTTGCCAACAGCTCCTCTTCGCTCGTCCAGTCCAAGATGACGGGCAATATCATCTTCGTGCTGCTGCCGCCGCTTGCCTACTGGGAGTTTTTCGCCGCCTACGTACTGGCCGCGGTCGTGCGCGGAATGGCGGTGGGCGCAGCGGTCCTGCTGGTGACGCTGCCCTTTGTCGAGATCGAATATCGCCATCCGCTGTGGATCGTCGCGTTCGCTTTCTCCGGAAGTGCCGTACTGGGCTCGCTCGGGATGATCGCCGGAATCTGGGCCGAAAAAATCGACCAGGTCGCCGCCTTCCAGAACTTCTTCGTCATGCCTCTCACCTTTCTTTCGGGGGTGTTCTACTCGATCCATTCGCTCCCCGCTTTCTGGCAAGGGCTCTCGCATTTCAACCCGTTTTTCTACATGATTGACGGATTCCGCTTCGGCTTCTTCGGCGTCTCGGACGTCGACCCGTTTCGGAGTCTGGCCGTCGTGGCGGTTTTTCTGGGTGTAGTTTCAGGAATGACGCTCGCGATGCTCAAGAGCGGTTACAGATTGAGGCATTAGCATGGTGACGCCGGAGCAGGTTCAAAGCTACATCGAAAAGGGACTGCAGTGCAGCGAGGTGCGCGTCGTGGGCGACGGAGAGCATTTCGAGGCGCTCATCGTGAGCGAAGCGTTCCGCGGCAAGAGCCGGGTCCAGCGCCATCAGCTCGTCTATGCGGCGCTCGGGGAGCGCATGCGCGGGGAGATTCATGCGTTGTCGATGCGCACGCTCACCCCCGAAGAAGCGGCGAATGGATAAGCTCGTCATCCAGGGGGGCGTGCCTCTCTCGGGCGACATCCGCGTTTCAGGCGCGAAAAATGCCGCGCTTCCGCTCATGTGCGCAGGGCTGCTCACGAGCGAGGAACTCACGCTCTCCAACGTGCCGCACCTGAGAGACGTGAGCACCATGCTTCGGCTGCTCGCGCAGATGGGCGTGGAAGTCTCTCTCGATGACCGCTTGGGCCTGTCCCTGAGGGCGGAGCGTCTGTCCGATCCGCTCGCTCCCTATGACCTGGTGAAGACCATGCGCGCTTCGATCCTGGTTCTCGGGCCCCTGCTCGCGCGCTGCGGCGAGGCGCGCGTGTCGCTCCCCGGAGGGTGCGCCATCGGGACGCGCCCGGTGGACTTGCACGTCAAGGGGCTAGCCGCACTCGGAGCCGCAATCTCGGTCGAGCAAGGTTACATCTCGGCGAAGGCGAAGCGGCTGAAAGCGGCCCGTATCCTGATGGATCTCGTGACCGTTACGGGTACCGAGAACCTCATGATGGCGGCCTGTCTTGCCGAGGGCACGACCACGCTCGAGAATGCCGCGCGCGAGCCCGAAGTGGTGGACCTTGCCCAATGCCTCTCGGCGATGGGCGCGCGGATAAAAGGAGCAGGAACCGACGTGATCACGATCGAAGGCGTGGCCCGGCTGCACGGGACCCACCACCGTATCATGGCCGACCGCATCGAAGCCGGAACCTTCCTCGCGGCGGCCGCAGCGACCGGGGGCCGCGTCACGCTTCACGGCACGAACGCCGGCATTCTCGATGCGGTGCTCGAAAAGCTGCGCGAGGCGGGCGCGGAGCTGCAGACGGGGAATGGGACGATCTCGCTCGCCATGCGGGGGAAGCCCAAGAGCGTCAATGTCCGGACCGCTCCCTACCCGGCGTTCCCGACCGACATGCAGGCGCAGCTGATGGCGCTGGACGCGATAGCGGACGGCACCGCCGTCATCACCGAGACCATTTTCGAGAACCGGTTCATGCATGCCCTGGAAATGCGGCGCCTCGGCGCCGACATCGAGATCTCGGGAAACACGGCGATCGTGCGCGGCGTTCCGAAGCTCCAGGGCGCGACGGTCATGGCGACCGACCTGCGCGCCTCGGCGAGCCTCGTCATCGCGGGTCTGGCTGCCGAAGGCGAAACGAGAGTCGATCGGATCTATCACCTCGATCGCGGTTACGAATGCATCGAGGAGAAGCTCGCGCAGCTGGGCGCGCGCATCAAGCGGGTTCATTGAACTGCAAAGAGCGCCAAAAGACGCTGGAACCGTTCCGGAATTTTCGGAACATCATGAAAAATAAGGTTTTCCTTCGCGGCCTTGGCGTTCTTTGCGGTAAAATCTTTCTTTTGGCCGATTCAACCGTGATTACCCTCGCGCTCTCCAAGGGCCGGATTTTCGATGAAACACTCCCCCTGCTTGCTGCAGCGGGCATCCGAGCGCTCGACAACCCCGACACCTCGCGCAAGCTCATTCTGCGCACCAGCCGCCCCGACCTGCGGCTGCTCATCGTGCGTGCAGCCGATGTTCCGACTTACGTCCAGTACGGTGCGTCAGAACTCGGCATCGCCGGCAAGGACGTGCTGCTCGAGCACGGCGGCGAGGGGCTGTACCAGCCGCTCGACCTCGGCATCGCATCGTGCCGAATGATGGTCGCGGTTCCCGAAGGCTTCGACTATGCGCTCGCCGTGCGACAGGGGGCGCGTTTGCGCGTGGCGACCAAGTACATGCAGACTGCGCGCGAGCACTTCGCGGCCAAGGGCGTGCACGTCGATCTGATCAGGCTCTACGGCTCGATGGAACTCGCACCGCTCGTGGGCCTGGCCGACGCGATCGTCGATCTGGTTTCCAGCGGCGATACGCTGCGCGCCAACCGCTTGCGCGCGGTCGAGGAGATCCGGCCGATCAGCGCCCGCCTCATCGTCAACCAGGCGGCACTCAAGCTCAGGCGCGAGGCCATCCAGCCGCTCCTCGACCGGTTCACGAAGGCCGCGGGAACG
>Ga0137463_1000307_pt1 | contig 18209 bp, 20 predicted proteins | sample EasRivERMGT800_2_FD_102333 | JGI IMG/M metagenome (GOLD analysis project Ga0137463, IMG submission 102333) | Soil microbial communities from meander-bound floodplain in the East River, Colorado, USA - East River MetaG ERMGT800_2 | ecosystem: Environmental > Terrestrial > Soil > Floodplain ...
ATGGCTTTCATGGTAGTGGTGCCCACATTTTTTACACTATGTGTCTCGGGGCCGCCGATCAGCGCCATCCCGGCTTTCAGGTCAACAACCTGTTTTGAACCATCTTTTTCTGTAAATTCTCCTTTGCCTCCGTCAATTACATACAATACATTATCCGGGTGTGAGTGCATAGCAGACGAGTCGCCGGGTTTATATACAATGTTCAACACCCTTATGCCCATGGTATCCTTTGCTACCTTGTAAAAAGCAGGAGCAACTTTTGCCGCATCCATGTCCTGGCCCTGCGAGCTGGTATCAGTCGTTGTATTGGCCTGCACTGTATCGGTGTTCGTTGTCTCTGTTTTGTTTTCCGAATTATTACAGGCAAAGAAGAAAAAAGAAATAGCTATCAAAATAGCAGGCTTGATGATCAGTTGCATAAAAATTTTTTTAATAGTGAATAAATGGTGGACAAGGAAAAGTTAACGAAGGGATGGAATGACAAATTTAATTAATAATTGAAATAAGGAGCGGGAAATTTATTTAATCGGGTTGCAAACTTTTGAACACAATATCTGGCACAGACTCAGAACTGCATTTGAAGTTTTTATTATTTACTGAACACTACAAGCAGCGCCGTTTTAGTTGGATGTAAATATTTTTACAAAATCTACGTACAGGCTGCCGGTTACAATTTGCGATGGATCGAAATTCGTAAAGAAATTTCCTCCTACTGCAAGATTCAACACTACACGTTCTGTTTTACCAAAGAGATTAGATACATAGCTTCCCGTTTTGGTTTCAACTACATTGCCATCAAATATTGATGTCAGGCTATTTTGTGACCAGATCATTTCATACACATGATAACAATCGGTGAGGCTTACGTTTGAAGTAATAAAGCCGACCTGGTTTTTTACCAGGTTCCTGTTGGTGGCCCTGCCATAAAAATAATTGGTTTGATATTTAAAAGGCTCTTGTCCTCTTGCTTCAACGTAATCTATTTCTCCCTGTGTTGGCCATGGATCGCCATAACTCCAGTATGCGGGCCACATGCCATAACCGGCTGGTAGTTTTATACGGGCTACTATGCGCACTTTGGGAGTAGCTGCGGAAGCTGAGATATTGGTTTTACATTCTATTCTGCCGGATGTATAATTAAATGTTTTTGGCGTTGCGTCGAATGGAGTGGTGGCTCCCGTTACTGTTTCTTTTTTTGCAGTGATAACAAGATTACCGTTGAGTAACTGCAGGTTGGGTGCCTGGTAATATTGCAATTCATTATTAAAAGCTCCGCCGGTCCATATATTCCATTTGCTGAGATCGGCATCAAAATTATCTTCGAAAATTTTTGTATAGCCCACTGCCGTTACAGCTGCTTCATTGAACACATAATCACAGACGCCTATGGCATTTACTGTTGTATTCTCTGGCACGGGGCCGCTTTTTGTTGCAGTTATATCTTCTGCTATTTGTTGTACCGATGCATTGTTTTGTTTTTTACAGGACAGCAGGCTGATCATACAAATAAAAGAAGCAACCAGGAGGTGACTCATGCAGAGTGTATTTTTCATATAGCAATTATTTGAATAAAGAAGGTACAATAATCAATTTACAACGAAAAAACCAATTAAAATTATTGAAAGCGGGCTTTACCGGCACAATGGACGAGGAATCATTGACTCATTAAATTAGGCCACTTATTTCCAATATAGTAGCCAAAAAACGATTTGCTATTCTAAAATTCTCTTTTTGTTCGTGGATTTGAGTCATATCTTTTAATGCGTGATATAAATTGTTTCGATACCGGCTTATTATTATTAATGATGCCAAAGCTTTATCCTTTAAAGATGGACTTTCTGCAAGTAATACACTTTCAACAAAAGCAGGATTATCAGACTTCCTGAGATTTAGAAAAGTAAATCTGAGATTTATTTTATCTTTGTCAACATACTTTTTTTTAAAGTATTCAAATGTATTTGATGTAATTTCTTCTGCGGCAACAAGGAAACCGGAAATACTGTCAATAAATTTCTCCAGCGCTGAGAGGCTTGGATCATTATCGCAGGCTCTGTCTTCAAAAATATTCCAAACCAGGCTAAAGTCCTTGATTGACTTTATTGCTTTTTCATCTAATGCTGAACCTAATTTGCTATTAATCCAGTCTGTTACATCGAATGCCATACGGTTTGATTTATCTTATGGATTTCTAAAGTTCTGCTTTTTACAATTACCAAAGATTAATGATAGCTGTAGAACAGGAACAAAGGCAAAGTTAAGTGGTTAGTAAAGGATACTTTGACAAGCTGCGAAATGGCTCACAAGTTAAAAATAATAAAGAATAAAAGTCTTAGTATAAAGCAATTTGTTAGCAACAGGAAAATTTTTAGCGAGTTAATAAATTATTTAAATTACGCTCCCACTCTGTGAAATAAATTTATTCCTGCCTGCAAACGAATATTAACTTTTCAACCAAAATCTTCTCACATGAAAAAAATAATGTTCGCCTTTTTGTTACCAGGCTTTTCCTGGTTCGTATCTGATTGTATTGCTCAACCGCCAGCAACAAAAAAAATCACCGTGACAGATACCTACTACAATATGCACGTAACAGACAATTATCGCTGGCTGGAAGATATGAATAATAAGGAAGTCCAGGATTGGTTTAAAGCGCAGCATGACTATACTGATAGCTGGCTTGATAAAATTAGAGGCAGGGACGCATTGTTTGAAGACTTTAAGAAACTTAATGCCCTAAAGCCAGCGAATATCAATAACATAACCCGAAAAGCCAATCGTTATTTCTACAAAAAAACACTCCCTGCCGAGAATGTAGGTAAGCTTTATTATCGTGATGGTAAAAACGGAAAAGAAGTTTTATTATATGATCCATTGGCTAAAGCGAATGGCAAAACTTACAGCATCAACTATTTCGTGCCAAGTGAAGACGGAAAAAAACTGGCGGTTGGTATTGCAGAGGGTGGCGCAGAAGTGGCAACCATTTACGTTATGGACGTCGACCGTAAAACCATGTATCATGAAAAAATATACCCTTCATGGTTTGGTGTCAGCGGCTGGACCCAGGACAACAAAGGATTCATCTATACGATACAGGTAAGCGGCGATAATAAGTCAATGGACATGCTGGCAAATACAAGATCAATGTATCATATTGCCGGCACTGATCCCGAAAATGATAAGGAACTGCTCTCACTAAAGAAATATCCTTCTTTGGGAATTGTTCTGGAGGACCTATGTTTTGTTTATTACACTGAAGATTTTAAATATATCATTGGTCTTTTGGCGGGAGTGAACCAGGATATGAATTGCTTTTATGCGCCAGCTGCCGAACTGCTGAAACCTGTGATTGCCTGGAAAAGACTTTTTAAAAAAGAAGACCATGTAACAAATTTTGCCGCAGATGGAGATAATATTTACATGCTTACTTATTCAAATGCTCCAAAATATAAAATTATTAAAAGTAACCTGACAAATTTCAGTGTAAGTAAGGCAAATGTTGTAATAGGGGAAGGAAAAGATAAAATAGATGGTATAGCCAGGTCAAAAGACTATTTGCTCATTACATATACTGACGGTATCAATGCCACGGCAAAACAATATAATATGCGAAATGGAAGTACTGCATGGGTGAAACTTCCTTTTGGAGGTTCTGCCTTCCTTGGCTCGTATGATATAAAGAAAAATGATTGTCTTATTTATCTCACTTCCTGGAAGCAGCCATTCACTTTATTTGATTATGACCCCGGTACAGCGAAAACAAATAAAAGTGTTTTTAATATCCCGGTAAAATATCCCGGTATCGAAGATCTTGTAGTGGAAGAAACAGAGGCAAAAAGTCATGATGGAGTTATGGTGCCACTTTCTATTATATACAATAAAAATGTGAAGAAAGATGGTAGTGCCTCCTGCTTACTCGATGGTTACGGTGCATACGGCATTTCGGCTACTCCTTATTTCAGTGAAATGGACCTTGCATTGCTCAACAGGGGTATTGTATTAGCATTTGCACATATCCGCGGGGGAAGTGAAAAAGGTGACGATTGGTATAAAGCCGGATATAAAGTTACCAAACCTAATACCTGGAAAGATTTTATTGCATGCGGAGAGTACCTGGTAAAAAATAATTACACTACTAATTCCAGGCTCATAGGCATGGGCACAAGTGCAGGCGGTATTTTGATTGGCAGAGCAATCACAGAGCGACCCGATCTTTTTGGAGCAGCAATAAGCAATGTTAGTTGCAGTAATGCATTGCGTTTTGAAAACACACCCAACGGCCCCAATAATGCGAGAGAATTCGGCACTGTTAAAGATTCGGTTGAATGTATGGCCTTGTATGAAATGGATGCATTTCAGCATGTGAAGGAAGGGGCAAAATATCCGGCAGTGATGTGTGTCGGAGGCATGAATGATCCGAGAGTAATTGCATGGCAGCCGGGAAAGTTTGCTGCCGCTTTGCAAAATGCCACGTCTTCAAACAAGCCGGTATTACTCGAGGTAAATTATGATAATGGCCATTTTACCGAAGACAAATCAGTAACATTTAAAAACTTTGCCAACATGTTTTCATTTGCTTTATGGCAAACAGGTCATTCGGATTTCCAGTTAAAGGATAAAGCTTTTTGAGGCGCGTGAAGACACCACCGTGACTTGTTAAATTTAACCAGCCCTCAATAAATCCAGTACATATTATTTTTTGCAAGTTGTCATCATCAAAAAAATAATTTCGTTCCAGTATTTTATACGACAAACTATTATCATATTAATATATTTTTGTAATAAATTTTTCTTTACGGTTTTAAAGTGGATATTTTTCATTATCAATACAAATAAAACTGCTATATGTGTAAAAAAATTGTCCTTATTTATGTTCTCACACTCTTATTGATAAATGGAAGAGCCCAGGATTGTAAAGTAGCAATGGACTCTCTTAAAGGGAAATATGAAGGCCAATGTAAAAATGGTAAGGCCGAGGGAATAGGTAAGGCAGAAGGGACAGATGCCTATGAAGGTGAATTTAAAGCAGGGTTGCCTGAAGGGAATGGAAAATATACATGGAAAAATGGTAATTGGTACGATGGGCATTGGTATAAAGGGAAAAGAGAAGGCGAAGGAAAAATGCTATACAAATTAGCTGATCAAGACAGTTTAGTTAACGGTTTCTGGAAGAGAGATGCCTATGCAGGCAAATACGAAAAATCTTACCTCGTCCATTACAAAACTATACATGTAACTCATTTATCCGCTACCGTCCAAAATAAACTGCTTAATCAGATAGACATAGTTTTGGATAGTGAAACGGGACATTCTCCTGTTGGAGCCGCCAATCCGGGAGCATTGACACCCAAACCTGAGTTAACTGATATGACAGTTACTGAAGGAACTTATCTAAGAAGAACTCAGAATGATAATTACGGGAAAAAAATTGGCTATACCCTGGAAGAAGTTACATTTCCATTTCGTGTAATTTTTACAGTAGGAAATGATTCAATAGACCTTGAATTTTTTGAAGCGGGAAGATGGAATGTTGAGATCAGGCTAGCGTATTAGTTTTTTGTAACGATTTATTTCCCTGGGGCAATCTTCAGAACCTGATGCAAACGTATACCCAATATCAAAATGCCAGCTTATTCATTTTGCGCATAATTACCGCTGCGATATTCTATGTTGCGGCTTATTATAAGTTTCCTTTTTGGTCTGACGCACCTGCGGGTACATCCGCATTCATGTTATTTGTTGTAAGACTTCTTTCTATTGCCGAACCGCTTGGCGCGACTGCTATCCTGTTGGGATTTTTGACAAGATGGGCAGCGGTCGGATTAATCATCATCCTGGCAGGAGCCATTTTTGTATCGAAATTTGTCTATGGAATAGAGTTCGTAACTCCCACATCACCGGGATGGAATTTTCCACTGGCTGTGCTCGCAGGATGTTTAATTCTTGCTGTATTTGGAGCGGGCAAATGGTCAATTGATAATAAAAGGTCAGGAGATAATTTGACCCACCATCCATAAACTCTATAAAAAAATCAGGCCGACAACAAGGTGGGTTTATTTTATTTATTTTTTTACACGTTGCATAGCCCGGCGTAGCAAACTTTTCTACACAACCTTCTTTATCATTTTCTCCATCCAATCCTTTGTTTCATTTGCCAGCAGTTGTATGATATTTTGTTTCCCGGCTTTGAACGCATGATTCGCTCCTTCTATTTTTACCAGCCGGGCAAGCGGAAGGGACGAACATACCGATTCTATCAAATTCCACGTGGCCAATTCATCTCTTGTCCCTTGTAAAAACAGCATCGGTACCTTTACATCTTTTAAATGTTCCGCCCTTTCAGTAGAAGGCTTGCCCGGAGGATGCAACGGAAAGCCATAAAAAATTATTCCCCTTACTTCATCGTGAGGATGGGCTGACAAATATTGAGAAGTCATTCTTCCGCCAAAAGATTTTCCTGCAGCAAAAAGAGGAAGCTCAGGAAATAATTCCTGCGCTTTGGAAATGGCTGTTTCAATGGTTTTATGAGCCACAGCAGGAGGATCCGGTCTTCCTTTTTTATTTTCTGCAAAAGGAAAATTGAAACGCAGTGTAGCGATAGTTGCCTCCGCAAGTAATTGCGCCAAGGTTATCATAAAAGGATGATTCATGCCTGCTCCTGCTCCGTGGGCAATCGTCATGATGCATTTGCTTTTGTCCGGAACAATACATTCAGCTGACACAACACCAATCGAAGGAGAAATTTCCAGCGATAAAGATCGGGTCTTCATTTGCCAAAGGTTTAGTTGTGGAGTAAAATTAAGAAGGATTTTTATGTACCCGGTATGGGTACTACTATCAACTTCCGTTGCCACGTACAGCCTGCATTGAGCAAAGCGAAGTGTTCATATTCCTGTTCTTTATTCAGCAATTGTGTCGCAGTTTATCATGAACGAAGCGAGAGTCGCACTCCCTGCCTGCCGGCAGGCCGTTCCCCCGTAATTGTATTGAGGATAGCTGTTGTTCTTCGGGGCGACCAACAACAACAATGGAGGTACTAACGAAGACCCAATGGACTTTACAGCACATTTTTAAGTCTTTTCAGAACATCCTGCCGGTAGCTCCTTCAGTACATTTATATTGATTTCATCATATTATGGAGAAAAATTTCTAACTCAATTTTAAAAAAATAAAAATTTGAAATATGAAAAATCAAAACATAAGGGCTGCTTTTGGCAGGCCCGAATTTATTGAAGTAGAAAAAAATGTGGCAAAGCTCCCGTGCAAAATATTGCGTGGAGCAAGGTGAGGCCATCTTTGTAAAAAAAGGAGCAAATATTATTCATCAGTTTTTTGAAGAAGGTTTTTGTTCGCTGATGATTTTTGTTCCTGATCACTTTATCAGTAATGTGATCAAAGAAAATTCTGCTCCCGTTCCAAAATGCGTGGCAGAAAACACAGACACAGTTATCAACCTTCATTTAGACGAGGTGCTGTCTGCTTATTTTCCCTCTGTATTGTCCTATTTTGCTAAAAAGGAACAGCCGCCTGACAATTTATTGGAGATAAAATTCAAAGAGCTAATTCTTGATCTCATGTCATCTCCACACAATGAGTCGCTTTGCAGTTATTTTAAATCGTTGTGCTACAGAAGCAAAACCTCTATACGGGATATTATGGAATCTAATTTCATTTGCAATATAAAACTGGAGGAGTTTGCATACCTGAGCGGGAGAAGTCTTACTTCATTTAAAAAAGACTTTATCAAAACATTTAATTCAACGCCGGGAAAATGGCTTTTGAAACGAAGATTAGAGCATGCAAAATATCTTCTGGAAGTAACTGATAAAAATATTAATGAACTGGCGTTTGAAAGCGGTTTCGAAAATGCATCCCATTTCATAAAGGTTTTCCGGCAAGCATATTTTATGAGCCCGCTTCAGTATAAGAAATCAATCCTGAAATCATTAAAATATCAATTTTCCTGATAATAGCTGATCTTGTTCTTACACCGTTCCTGTGCTTCCGCACACATTGGTGTCCCCCGCTGTCTGTAACTGAAAATCATTTATTGAGGGGTTTCATAAAATGGTTTGCGTGGGTTTTTCCGTATTCTCTCATCGATCTGTTCCGCCAGCCATTGAAAGTACTCTCCAATAAAAGGATCTTGCTCACGTATGATAAGGAACATTTTTTTGTATTTCTGCCAGGAGGTGGTAACGAATAAGCCAAGTGTTTTATCTATGAGGTCAATGTCTATAAATTTTTCTGCAACAAGAAGACCCAGGGATTCCATTTGCTGTGCAAGCTGAATAAAGAAAACCCGTTCGTTAGCTGGAAGCGTTTCCAATTCTTTGCGGCTGGACGGTATGTTGTTGTAAGTAACAAAATATATGAGTTCGGCAAATTCCCGGGTTTGAAAGTTGCGGAGTGTCTCGAGGGTAAACCGCTCACGGCGGTCACGGGCCGCTGCCTTAACTTGTGCAATTCCGAATATGAGACCAACGATGAATGATAGAGCAAGTGCAAGATTGGCGATGAGGGCGATTATCTCGTTCGTCATACAGTTTGTTGGAGATGGTAAAATACTTACTTAAGTATAAAGATAAACATTGTAATAAATGTCGCAAGGCTGGTACTAAGTCACAAATTCAGGACAACATTTGAAGTTCCTTTTTACGCCGTTAATGGTACTCGGCTGAAAGATTTTTCAATGACATGAGGTTAATTAATGCTTTTAAAATAAATATTAAGTCCCATCCTGATTTCCCCGTAATGGTTTATTTGTTCTTCAATTTTTGTAATAAGAAAGTCTAACTCATTTAAATCTTCCTTTACGTCTAAAACTACTTTCCTGTTTTCATCATTAAAAACTATATCTTTTTCTTTCTGAAGAGCCTGGAGGCTTGTTTTAAATGTATAGCCTTGCATAAATGGAGTGTCAAAAGCATTATGGTCCCTCGCATATTGCTCAATCTCTTCCATTAGATCAAGATTTTGCTTTTTTGCAAAATCAAATCTTTGTAACAGCTGCTCGCTTTTATTTTTTGAAACGGACATCCCTGGTTTTTTGAAAGATAAAGAGAATTAACCCGAAATAATAATACAGCTTTTGCACGGGTGTGAACACCGCCTGTATTTTACACTTGATGCGGTTGTCAAGGTGCCCACGGTACACTGAAATCCTTGTATATATATTCCGTGAAATCCGTGCTTTCGTGGCAAAAAATATTTAAAATGATACCCTACCACTGTTTTGTTGAGTTTGCTATACAAACCTTATGACGTTTCTTTGCAGTGAATTTTTGCATATTCATTTCCATGTCCGCGTAACTAAAATATATTCTTCATGGATGATCTCATAGCGGCACGACTTCAAATGGCAGTTTCCCTGGGATTTCATATTGTGTTCGCATGTATCGGTATGACCATGCCTGTGCTGATGGCATTCAGTGAATGGCGCTGGCTCAAAACAGGTAAACAGGTATACCTTGATATTACAAAAGCATGGAGTAAGGGTGTCGCCATATTTTTTGCAGTAGGTGCAGTTTCAGGAACAGTTTTGTCTTTTGAATTGGGCTTGCTATGGCCCCAATTTATGAAACATGCCGGTGCAATTATTGGCATGCCTTTTTCGTGGGAAGGAACCGCATTTTTTATTGAGGCAATAGCCTTGGGAGTTTTCCTGTATGGATGGAACAGGTTGAATAAATGGGTGCATTGGCTATCGGGAGTTTTGGTGAGTATATCAGGCATTTTATCAGGCATTTTTGTAGTATCTGCCAATGCCTGGATGAATAGCCCTGCAGGCTTTGATTGGGTGAATGGCAGGGCCGTTAACATTGATCCTGTAAAAGCCATGTTCAATGATGCATGGTTATCGCAGGCTATTCATATGACGCTGGCTGCTTTTGTGTCTACTGCTTTTGCAGTAGCAGGTGTACATGCATTTTTATTATTAAAAAACCGGGGCAGGTTATTTCATCAACAGGCGGTAAAAACGGCGCTTATATTTGGTTCCGTAGCAGCAGTGTTACAACCCATAAGCGGCGATTTCTCTGCCAAAGATGTGGCGAAACGGCAACCTGCAAAACTTGCTGCACTGGAAGCTTTGTATAAAACAAGCAAGCCCGCAGATCTTGTGATCGGTGGCTTCCCAAATAATAAGGAACAAAGAGTGAATTATGCAATACATATCCCTGGAGGATTAAGTTTTTTAGCAAAAGGCGATCTGAATGCAGAAGTAGAAGGCCTGGATAAAGTGCCGAAAGAAGACTGGCCTCCTGTAATGATCACTCATATTTCATTTCAACTGATGGTAATGATTGGTTTCTTTCTTGCCTTTGTTTCCTTATTGTACCTGGTGTTTAGTATTAAGTGGCGGCATGTTTTAATGAAGAAATGGTGGTTATGTGTTATTGCATTTGCAACACCTTTAGGTTTTATTGCAGTAGAAGCTGGATGGACAGTTACTGAGACAGGCAGGCAGCCCTGGATCATTTATGGCATCATGCGAACAAAGGATGCAGTATCCTCAATGCCCGGATTGCGATATTCATTTTTTGTAATAACAATTGTGTATTTGTTATTATCACTTATTATTACCTGGTTGATGCGCCGGCAGATCAATACTATCCATGAATTTTATCCCACCGCCAAAACATTATAGATGCTCATACTCATTGTGATCATACTCGGTGTTTCCTTCATCTTATATACTTTGCTGGGTGGTGCTGATTTTGGTGCAGGCATTGTTGAAACTTTTGAAGGTAAAAGAGAAGAGTTAACCATATCAAGAGCAATGGCGCCTGTTTGGGAAGCCAATCATGTCTGGCTGATATTGGCTATGGTTATTTTATTTACTGGTTTTCCTGCTGTGTATGCTTCATTATCGTGGGTATTGCATATTCCATTGATGATGGTTCTGCTCGGCATCATTATGCGAGGCACGGCATTTACCTTCAGGCATTATGATGTGCACCAGGGCCGTTCGCATAAATACTATAGTTTTTTATTCCGCGTATCAAGTTTCATCACGCCTGTCTTCCTCGGAATGATATTAGGTGCTATGATACTTGGCGAAATTAGTTTCGATCGTTCCCAGGGTTTTTACAGGATGTTCATCGCACCCTGGCTCAATTGGTTCTGCTTCACCATGGGTTTATTCACTGCCTGCCTGTTTGCTTATCTCGCTTCTGTTTTTTTAGTAGGTGAAACAAAGATTGAAAGAGAACGGATCAAATATGCAAAGTTTTCCAAACATTCTATGATAGCCACCCTGGTACTCGGCCTGCTCGTATTTATTATGGCAGAAGCAGAAGGGCATTCTTTAACAAGAACATTTCTGCATTCGATCCCAAGTATCATTATGTTAGTTATTGCCGTGTTGCTTGGTCCCCTGATCTGGCATTTCCTTAACAAAGAAAAAAACAAAACTGTTTATTTGCGCCTTGGTGTGGGCATACAGGTAACTGCAATACTGGTGGGTTGGTTTTGTATCCAGTTCCCGGTATTGATTGAAGTAAAAAATGCCAGCGAACTAACTTTTTACAACACGCAGGCGCCTGCTGCCACCTTAGAGCAGTTACTCATTGCCCTGATCGTTGGTTTGCTATTGGTGATCCCGGGTTTTGTTTTTTTATTCAGGGTGTTTAAAATCAGATCGATGTAATTGTTTATTTTTTGGACTCGGCCGGCAAGCGTGTTGAGACAGCGGGAATAACATTTAAAGTTTGTTTTATTTCCAAAATACTATCCCAGGAAAAGAAAATTTCTGTGACGAAACTCCCAACAAAAAAAAGAACTCAATTTTCGTTTCCCAATTTGTGTTATAGAACGACTAATAGTTCAAAAGACTTTTGAAAGATTATGTCAGGAATCATAGTTACAATTACAATAACTGATCTTTTTACCCCTAATTCAATAATATGTCCAACACATATTCTTCATTTGGAAAATGGATAGCTGGCGTAGCTGCGGCAATTATTACTGGTATTATAATTTGGTGGCTCACTTCACCAGGAGGACTTTTAAGTAAGAGGGAAGATAAACTTTCATTAAATGGCATCTGGAAATATTCGATGACAAGTTATTTAAGCGGTCAAACATACCAGGGGGCATTGCGTTTAACAATGAGTGGATCAGAGGTTAGCGGCATCTTAGAAGGAACTTTTGACAAAACCAGTAGTGGTGTTTGGGGGCAGTTTGCTAATAACACTCTCGATTTAAACCGAGAAACTGAAAAAGATAAGACCCTGCAAATTTACCGGCTCACAAGGCAGAGTGACAACAAATTCACGGGAACATTTTGGAATAGAGGCCCCTGGAAAGATACAGGAGCTTTTCAGATCATGCGTTAAATTTCAAACCTCTTACTTTCTACATCTATACATGATGGGTTTTTTACGCCTGTCGCTGTGATGCATGTCCTCAAGCATCACTTAAATAAACAATTCCGGTGCGTGGAGACGTGCACCGAAGTATCCCTTAATCACCAAATTCAGAATTTATAAATTTTTCCAATTGAGTGTAGAGCCATTTAATCCCATCTGCATCTTCAGTAATATTTGCTTGTAGTAAATCCCATAAGATTTGCAGTTTTGTTTTATGATCACAGCACTTAAAGCAGGTATTCACCTGATTAAGAAGATTTGCTTTTGCTTCTTCGGTCATAACAGATATTTAAAGCAGAAAGTGTCGGATAAGAACTATTCCGCTGCATTCCCTGATACGAAGATAATAATATATTTTATACTGTACGCATACAGTCCTACACTATTTTTCCTGATTTCATTGAATTTTCCTTAATGAATAGCACTCGAAACGAAAAAATTTTAAAAAAATTCGGAAAGCACCTCGAAAAGATAAGAAATGAAAAAAACCTGAGTTTAAGAAAACTTGCCGATATTGCTGATGTCGATTTCAGCCAGATACATAGAATAGAAAAAGGAGAAAGTAATCCGACGCTAACAATGATACTTGCACTTGCCGAAGCATTAAAACTCCCACCCGCGGTGTTGCTGGATTTTTAACGATCAATTCATCGAAGATTCCGGCAATGAGGGCTATCATTTTAATTTCTGGAATTGTAATTTCTTATTCCTCGACCATAGCCTTAAAATTTTCTATAGACTTTTGTGTATTTGAAATGATCAGCCTTTTAATCCGGTCGGTATCAGGTTTTTTATCCATACCCCCTATCAAATCTTCTCTCATTTGCAAAGTCAATAATGCAAGCTTTTCAGCAATAAAATCGGAGTCTTTGGAGGTTATGGTCTTATCGGAAATAGTACCGCCTGTATCCGTCAGGAATGAATTGTATGCTTCAATTACAGGATAAGAAGCTACCAAGGCAAGCTTGTGCGCAATAGAAACAGTTGCAATAGTGCATAACAGAGCTGAAATTACTTCCCGGGTAAATGGAAATTTATCGCTGGCATTATATGCGAATCGTAAAAAAAATAGCCTGTAATAAAAAACGTAATGGTTAGTAAATGAATATACCAGCGATTTTTTCATTAAACCAAATTATTAAGCGGGCTGCATGTTCTCTTCGATAGCCATGTATAAAGAATCGTGGTCATTACCGCCATTATACTTATATCCATTGATATAAAATGACGGGGTTCCATTCACGCCGCTACGTACACCGCTTTCAAAATGCGATTCCACTATTTCGTCCAATAACTTATCCTGCAAATCCATTTTGAATTGTGTGATATTCAGACCCAGTTCCATGGCAAACGATATAAGGGCATAAGAATTCAAGGCTGGCTGCTGTTCAAAGATCATATCATGCATATCCCAGAACCGTCGTTGTCTTGCGGCGGCTTCGGAAGCAATAGCGGCAGGCAATGCCATTGGGTGCGCATTAGTCAAAGGAAAATGGCGAAAAACAAACCGAAGGATTTTGCCAAATTCTGCCTGGATATTTTTTATGATGGGATAAGCCATTCCACAATTGGGGCATTGAAAATCCCCGTATTCAACCAGGGTGATCCTGGCATTTGGTGAGCCTTGTATGTGATCATCTTTATTGACCGGTGGCGTTAACTTCGGCATATTCGGTTTTTTTATTTTTGTTAGCAATATTTTCCAGGGCCTCGATGATACCGTCTGCACCCGGATTGATAGCTACGGGAGAAAGATAGCTCCATTGAATGATGCCGTTTCCGTCTATTACAAATAAAGCTCTTTCGCACTGACCTTCTTTTTCATTATACACTCCATATTTTTTAGCCACCTCACCCCTGGGATGAAAATCCGCCAGTAATGAAAAATGCAGATTCCTGTTCTGCATATAGGCCATATGGCACCATTTACTGTCAACAGAAATACCAAGCAGTTCCGCATTATACTTTTTAAAGTATTTCAGCATTTCATTATAAAGTGACATTTGATCGCCGCAAACAGGGCTCCAATCCGCGGGATAAAAAGCGAGAATAACATTCTTGCCTTTTATCTCATGCAATGCAAATTTTTGATCGGGAGTAGCATGTAATTCAAAATCCGGAGCTGAATCATTTCTGGTTAGCATATAACAATAATTAAAATGGATAGATAGTATTCTGCTCCCGGTGAAGAATTGATGATGCCTCTGCGTAAAATTATTAATACTAACAGGCAGCAATCTGTGTACCGGAAAAAATTATCGGGCATTTTTTTTTGTGCCTTAGAAGTTGTACGAACAATACGAATAGCGGAGAAAAAAAATTATCTCACAAAAAATTGAAGTAAATTTAGTAAAACGAAATTTATGAGAAAGCTAATTTTACTTCCGGTTTTGTTTACGGGTATGATCATATTCTCTTTTTCCTGTAAAAAACAATCCCATGACATCCTGGTCACATCTGCTGCTGGTGAAACGATCAATGTAAGAATTGCCCCCAACCAGTCATATCAAATGGACCTGACCAACGCCGGCACGGTAAGCATCAGCAAGCAGGCTATTCATTTTTCTGTGAGTGAAACGATAGTGAATAATGAAAATGGTACCCAGGTTTATAAATACATTCCTGCAACTGATTTTACCGGGAACGATGAAGTTGTATTACTATCAAACAAAACTGATGATAACCATTCCGTGACCAATAGCGGCGGATGCCCCGGCAGTAGCAATGCTTATACCACCCCAATTGGAACAAAATACACCACGATTAAAATAATGGTGAGTAATTAATAGCATTTACGGTAGCGTTTTTACCAACACCGGCAATAACGAAAAATATTTTATAAATTATTAAGTCTTCGCAGGTACCAGAATTTTAATATCCTGCTCCCATCCTTCATTTTGCAAAACCATGTGTTCGATTCTGATTTTTTTATTTTACAACTGAGGTAAAGGCTGGGTGAAAATTTTATTTAGGGAGTCGTATTGATTTAGGAAGGCGGTCATATTTTTCAGATAGATAAAGATTAAGATTTGTATATACTGAATGCTTAAAGCCATCAAGCGTCTTAAATTGCTCATGTAATACAACGTCATTCAGGCTGTTTATAAATTGCTCAAGTTTTTTGTATTGCAATTTTTTTCTATTGACAGCCGAACTTATTTTTTTATGAAATACAAATAATCTCTTTTTTTTGTTTGTTGCGTAGCTAAATTCTTCAAGAGTATATTTCCCTAGCTTGGAATTAAAAATAAACATTGCCAGTTGACAGCTTTTCAGTTTTGTATTAATAGCGTCCTGAATACGTTTGTATGTTGGAAAATTTGAATGCACTACATCATCATGCCAATTGACATACTCGAGAAACAGGTATTTATGACTTTTATTCAATTTGCCAATCTGAAGGATACATTCGCTGCGTTCTTTGTCCACATCATTTGAATGCCCAATAAATATTCTGACCAGTTTCTTTTCTCGCGGGCTTAATTTTTTAACATTGCTAAGGATATACCTGTCTTTTAAAAGTTTTAACAGCTCCAGGTTTTTTTTCATACTTCCCGGGTCAGCAAGTTCTTCACTGCGTATTGCTGAATCTAGAATTTTATCCTGATTAATTCCAAACCTTTTCTTTCGCAATAATTTGGATGTAGATTCTTTCAGGTATTTAGAAAGGACATTCCTCGCATTTTCTTCTTTCAAATCAAAATCATTTTCCGAAATAGTAACTAATACATGCCTGAGAGCTTCCTTTTCTGCATTTATTCGGAATAAATTAAGCTTTAACCGTCTCAGAACAATAATGCTTTCACGTGATTTCTTTAACGGGTCAAGAGTGATTAACCAAACTCTAAACACCTGGTTTTTTGTCACCGCCTGTTCAAGAGAATACAGTCTGATGCCATATTCTTCCATTTTTTCAACAAGTTCTGAGTTAGTCGGCAATATTAAATTTCCTTTGTCAATGCAGGTTATTAATGCCAGAGGGGTTCCTGCCTTCACCCACCAGTTTTTGCTCGTCCTCTGTAATTTATTTTTCGTACTCCCTTTTAAGTATAATTCTGCTATTTTATTTCCTGCAAGGCATAGAGGTAATTCAATGAACTCTTTTCCTGCTTTCGTGTTTTTTCCCGTCAAATCCTTTTCGGCCCTTTTTCCAGTTTTTGGAATATTAATTTTCAGGTTAAGGAATGATTTTATCACAGTATTAATTGTGTCATGATAAACTACCGATGACGTTTTCACAGGATCATTATCGTAAATAAACTTATCGGCATCATGTGTAAATGCTATTTCATATCTGCATATAAAATCTCCTGGTTTAAAAAACCTTCTGTACCTGCAACTAAATGGTAAGGTGGTATCATTAACCAGAATTTTTCCCTTGCTTAATTCTTTCAATCTTATTGCATTCCTGGAATTGCAGTACTTATCATCAGCTGGCCATTGGAGCACACCTTGCTTGTCGTTATGGTCTCTTTTTACAATGGCTCCGAAATATCTTAATGTAGTGTTGACTTCAGGATCCTGCCACCAAGGAGTTCTTAGCTTATTTGTATTACCTAAAATAGTTCTCAGGTCTGTGATCGGGTATTGAATACTCAGGAACATAATAAATAAGGGGATTCAGGTTACATAAAGTATATGAATCCCCTGGACTTGCACAGATATTCTTGCATTGCTGCATGAACCACTATGTTTAATTGCAATTTTGCAATTAACTTATTTACTTCTAAGTTATTCCTTCTTTTCAAAACTTCCAAAAATTACGAGCTTCCGTTCCCGTTATGTGACTAGCACTTTTTTCGAATTTAGCATATAAAGGAACCCTATTGCTATCGAAGATTCATAAGAATTCTCTGACTAGGGAAAAACAATAAAAGTCTTCACATCTTTCTTACCAGTTTTCTAATCCCAGTAACTTTTTACCCAGCTCATTCAGTTCAGCGGTTTCATATTTTGTTTGTTCCCATTTGCGCGGGTCACCCGGAAATGCATAGCCTTCCGGTGCAATTCTTTCTTTCCACGATGCAATGCGCCACTGCCTTAATGCTTCATTATCTTCTTCGGCAGGCATCATAGAAATGTATTGCGCAATGCGGACCTTATTCCCGCTTCGGTTTGGTCTTATACCATGTGGTTGCAGGCTATTAAAGATGAGAAGGTCGCCGGCTTCCATTGTTACTTTTACCAGTTCAAAGCCTGTAACGTCTGGCTTAAAATGGTCACGATCTTCTGGCTGTGTCAACTTCCAGGTATCATACGTGCGGAATAATTCAGGTATGCACTGAAAGCCACCCATATTTTCATCTGTCTGGTCAGCCAGGGCCAATACCCCCTGCACATTCACAGGTTTTGTTTCGGGATCATAATCCCAGTGAATAAAGCCTTTATACTCAAAACCCGGGCGGATGGGAAAATTCAGATTCGCACGGTCAATAGTTACCCATAATTTTTCTTTGCCCCAAATATCTACGAATGCATCATACACACGGCGTACCTGGCGGTTGTTCCAGAGATGCTGGTGATTGTACACTTCCACCATACCTGTATTTGTAAGTTCTTTCATTTTCATTTCTGCACGGGGAGGAGCATACCATGTTTCAGGGTTGTTGGGATCTTTTTCTTCAAACTCCCACAGAAAGTTGGCTGTGGCTAATGCCTGTTCACGGGGCACCACATTTTTAATAACGATATATCCGTTGGTGATCCAGAAATTCCAATCATCTTCACTCATTACACCCAGGGCCTTGCCATTGCTGCGATCGTTTAGTTTGGTGGCACTGCTCTTTGCGGTAGAAGGATTACCCGGAATGTCTTTGTGTGCATTGTTGGGAATCATTGTTG
>Ga0137463_1000308_pt1 | contig 18155 bp, 16 predicted proteins | sample EasRivERMGT800_2_FD_102333 | JGI IMG/M metagenome (GOLD analysis project Ga0137463, IMG submission 102333) | Soil microbial communities from meander-bound floodplain in the East River, Colorado, USA - East River MetaG ERMGT800_2 | ecosystem: Environmental > Terrestrial > Soil > Floodplain ...
GATTGCATACTGGTCAAACCTTGCCTGTTGCTGCTTTCTACAAAATTTTTCTTCTGCAGGTTATTGCGAACAATGAGATAATCATCCTCAACAAAAATATCAATGGTCAGCGGAGCGTCCTGGTCAATAATATTATGTTTGATGGCATTTTCTACAAGATTCTGCAAGGTTACAGGCACAATTCTCCGATGATAATCCCCTTCGTTAATATTGATGTTGACCTGCAAGCCTTTCTGAAATCTTGTTTGTTGTAGTTGTGTGTACACTTCAACAAGTTTCATTTCCTCGTTTAGCGGCACCAATTCACTATCACGGCTTTTCAGAATATAGCGGTAGATCTTTGACATCTGGTCAAGGAATTGTTTAGCTATCTTCTGGTCCTTCTGGATAAGACTGCTGAGAGAAGTAAGAGAATTAAAAAGAAAGTGAGGGTTGAGCTGTTGTTTCAGGCTTTCATACATCACCAGGGCCTTTTCTTTTTCAAGTAACTGGGCCTTGCCTTTCAGAATGAGGATTTTTTCTCTATGATTAATCCGGTAACGCAAAAAGCCAAATAATCCGGATGCAATTACTAACAACACCATGGACCTGAACCACCAGGTTTTATAAAAAATGGCTGCAATAGAAATCTGCATGGTTTTTTCAGTCACACTCCAGTTAGGGTTATCGGTGATAACCTTGTAATGAAAGATATAATTGCCGGCAGGCACATTGGTATAGTTAATCTCTTTTTTACGGGTATATATCCATTCCTTATCAAAAGGTTCCAGTTTATAAGCATACGTACATTGGAGTGGATTCATGTAATTCAAACCAGCTAATTCAATACTGAAAAAATTCTGATCATACCGGAGATGGATTTCACGAAGATCTTCCGCGTTGACAGTTGGTTTTAATTCCTTGTCAGAAATTCTGAATGAGGTTATATAAATCGGAACCGTTTTGTAATTCTCTTTATAATTCTCAGGGCGGAACACTACAAATCCTTTGTATGTGGGATAAATAAAAAAATCATCGCGGGTGCAATAAGCAGATTGTTCATTGAACTGGTTGGTGAGCAAACCGTCGTTAATATCAAACCGCCTGATTAATTCTCCATTGTTTTTAAGAACACATAAGCCATTGGAAGTCCCAACCCAAATACGATTTAAGGGATCGACCATAAGATTATTCGTGCGATTGGAAGGCAACCCATTGTCCTGTGCAAAAAAACGGGAAGAATTTTTTCCAGGATCGTATGCTACCAACCCTTCCTCAGAACCGATCCAGATTATTCCATTTTTATCCTCAGCAAAAGACGAAAAACGTGTGTCAGAAATTAATGAATCACTTATCGTTAACAGTTTTGTTTTTTTAACCACCATGTCATAAACAACAAGACCTACATTAAGAATACCGATCCACAGGCAATTTTTACTATCGGTAAATAAAGCCTGTATGTTTTGACGGGCATATTTTGATAGTAAGGTATCATTGGCAAGATTATCGAATCGGTTTTCTGCCGATATATAATGAAACAACCCGTCTCTTGATCCTATCCATACATCCCCGTTTCTGCCTTTTGCCATCATCCAGAAAAATGAAAGCGGAACGCCCTGTTTTTGATCAAAGAAATCAATTTTGCCAGCAGACGAATTATAACGGTTCAATCCTTTTGCCGTGCCTACCCAGATATTTCCATTGTCATCTTCAAGAAGAGAACGGATAGAATTAGAATGTAAGACCGGTTTTTTTCCTTCCTCATTTAAATAAACCGCGGACAATTGTTTATTGCTATCATATTCTGCTACGCCATTACCGGTTCCTAACCACAAATTGCCCTTCCTGTCTTCACAGGCAGCGCGACACCAGAGACCGGGAAGCGAATTTTCTTTATCCTGCGAAGGATGAATGACGCTAAAAAGATTTTTGTCGGGGTTGAAATAACTAAGGCCATATCCCGCGGTTCCAATCCATATAATTCCATTGTTATCCTGGAAGATGGCAACATTGGAATTGCTAAGAAGGCTATTGGGCAGCATAAGGTCGCTTTGATAATCGTGAAAGCTATCCTCCCTTTCATCATACAGAGATAATCCAGAGTAACCCGAAGTTATCCAAAGTCGCCCTTTTTTGTCTACCAGGATATTCCTGATAATATTATTGGACCATTTTTTTTCAGGACTCACAAAATAATCATAGAATTTTACAGTGTGATTTTGCAGATCAATTTTATTCAGTATTGATTTGGGCCTTACACAACCGGCCCACAATTGACCCGACTGATCAAGAGCAATGGAATACATTATATCGCTGCTAATAGAAAGTTTGTTCAAAGAATCATGCCTGATTTCGCTATAGGTAAACGATAGCGGGTTAAATATTTTTATCCCCCTGTTTGTAGCCATATACCAGTCTCCACCTGGCGATACAACTATCTGTTGAATACTGCATGCGAACATATTTTTAAAATCGGGATCGTTGTTTCGTGTAAATTTTTGAATGCTCAGATTGGATTCATTGACCAGCCACAAACCATCCGTGGTCCCCAGCCAGATATTTCCTTTTTTGTCTTCATGCATCTCCGTTATAGAAACGTCCTTTGAGGCAACATAACTAATAAACCGGTTTTGGGCGTAATCATAACGATTTAATCCTTTTATAGTACCGATCAAGAGATTACCTTTTGAGTCGCAGTAAAGAGACTGTATTAAATTATCTTTCAATGATCCTTTTTCGCCATGGTTTGAAAAAAAATTTTTCATATTTATACCATCAAAACGATTAAGGCCATAAGAAGTGCCGATCCAGATAAAGCCGTATTTATCCTGGGCAATAGCGTGCACAGTGCCATCACTCAGCCCGTCATTGGTCGTCAGGTGCCTGAAATTGAAAGTAGGCGGCTGCGAGATAGCAGAAAAATGCAAAAGATTTAAAAGGAATATATAAAAAATGGGTTTCATTTTTTAAACCAGCAGTTTTTTACCCGGCAGTTATATTTCTGAAATTACCAAAGAAACGGGGTAAGCCAAAATGAAGACAGCGAAGTGTGGTAAATCTGAATTAAAGCGTAGGCAAAACGGAAATAATCGTTTTATGTATAAACTAGCCTCCACTATGGGCCTCTTAACAAGAATATTTTCGGGAACCCGTGAAATACTTATGGATTCCGGCAAACAGTTGGATATGGAAGGTTAGAAATTATGTCATGCCTGACCCTATTTTCGCCTGCCCAGGTTTAAATTGCATCCTGCCTGGTATAACCAGCGGCCTTAATCATTGTACTGGCTAAAGTCTCGTAACATGCTCCCCAGGCTGCTTCTACTTCTTTATTCCAGTCAGCACCCAATCCTTGTTGCAGCATCCACAAGAGGGCAGCGCCCACCTCCCTGTAGTGAGTTACTTTAACTCCATAGTCAACATGTCGCAGTGCCAGTTGTTTTATGTCTTCAGTGAGTTCGTCGAGCCTGTCCAGCCTGCCAACTATTGTACTCAGCATCTCAACAAGTTTCTTTGACTGAATATCCCTCGAAGTCTTAAAAAGATGCTTCACCTGTGGTACTTCTATAAATAACTTACTATAAAAAACATCCCCGATGAGTGCGGGATCAATTTCCCGGAATATTTTCCATGTCCTTTTGACTAATGCAATTTGTTCGTCCGTCATAATTAACTTTTATCCGTTTATCAAAATTGCATAAAGCACAAAGAAATAAAAAATTTAAACCAGCGAAGCGTAGTAAAAACAAACAGAAGCGGTGTTCTTCAAATAGTAAAAAGCCCGTTACGGGATAACAGGCTTTTAGTTTGCATTATTTCTTTTTTACGCCGCAACCTGTTTTTCACATTCAGCCGCATTGATCATTGCGGAAGATAAAGTAATATAGCAAACCGTCCATGCTTCCTTCAATTCTTCATTCCAATTATTTTCTAATCCTTTCTCCAAAGTCCAGAGCAAAGCGGTCCCGACTGCAGTATAATGCTCTTCTTTTACACCATACTGAATATGTCGTTGCGCCAGCTTTGCCACTTCATCAATAATATCTTCAAGCCTGTCAAGTTTAGCAATGACAAAAGACAGCGTGGCTAATAATTTTTTAGATTGCTCCGGTACTGTTGTTCGGTTGAACATATGCTTTACTTCCGGGGCTATTTCAAACAAGCGGTTATAAAAAAGAGAGCCTACCGTTTGTGGATCAATAGCAGCAACTAATGACCAGGATGATTTGATTAATTCAATTTGTTTCGTTGTCATAAAAATGTATTATTTAGTGATAAATAAAATTCAGCCCAAAAATGAAAAGAAATAAACCCGTTGCCAATTAAAAACAGCTTACACGTCATTAAACTGAATTAAAACAACCTGAAATAAGACTGAAGTGAAAGATGAATTTAAAACAGCGGCTTAGTCAATAGTAACGACAAAAAATTTTTTTACCCCCGATCGCTGTAACTCCAAGCCGTCTGATTGTGAATTTTCATCGTTTGCCTTCAAATTGACTACATCACAACTGGTTAAATTTTCTCTACCGGTTTTCACTCAACAATTTTACACCGTCAAAATCAAAAATTATTTATCAAAAAAATCTATCATCATGAAATCTTTAAAACTTTTTGGCGTAGTATCTATTGTGGTTGCTTTATTATTTTCTTTTACTTCCTGCAAAAAAGATAAAGAGTCTGTTCCAGATAACACTGTTACAAAGGACCAATTATTGGGTAAATGGAATATGGTTGTAGTATTACCCGGCGGCTTTACAGAGAAGGATCAGGTGACCTTAAAAGCTAATGGTGCCATGGATATGGATATAGAACCACTTGATGGTATTACTGATTATGTTCTTTTCTGGGATATAAAAAACAATGCCTTTACAGCTCATTTGGATCTCAATGGTGTTAGCAACGTCTGGAAATTGAATGCACAAATTGATCCAAAAACATTATTGATAGCAGGAGAAAAGACAATGGTTGGCGCCGGTAATAATTCATTGACGCTAATTTTTGGAATGGAAAAACAGTAGAGAATTATTTTTTCAAAAAAAAATTTTTAAACCTGTCATGAAATATCGGCAGGTTTTTATTTAAGGTATGTATGTAGCGAGAACAAAAACTGATCTTTTTTTGTCTTATTAAGCGTTAGGGAGAAGTCCCGGTACCTTTTAAAAACTCAAGGTTACCGTTGGGTAGTTACCACGGTTTTATTCTTTGACAATAACGATCTTGTGATAAATATACTCAGGTTGGCAGGCGATAATACATTAATCAGAAAGGGGTAATCAATAATATTAATAAGGACGGACGATGGCCTAACAGCACTCACTTTGGTGGGTGCTTTTTTATTGGCATTTTCAAAAGGATGTTTCCCCTTAAATCTTTTTCATACTCTATTTGCTTATTCTAAGGGCAATTGAAAATTTAAAAGTAAAACTTTATCACATCTATATACTTCATAAGAAAACTTACTTCCGAATCATTGTTAAAGAGATTTCTCTTCCACCATTCAATACAAATTTGCTACACTTAAAATCAACCCTGCCTCACTAAGACAGTATAAATTTTTATTCATCTTCTTCCCTTCGCATTTTTGAATCGTCAATCAAAACATCGATCAATCACTGATGTATTTAAACTATCAAAAAAAAATATGAAAAAGTTTCTACTGTTATTGAAAGCGATTTTCCTTTTCTCCTTTGTTTACGCGCAACAGGGAGTTGCGATTAATACAGATGGCAGCAGTGCAGATAACAGCGCATTGCTGGATATTAAATCCACTTCAAAAGGAATTTTGATTCCAAGATTAACATCTGCGCAAAAAACTGCCATTGTTTCTCCGGCAAGCGGCTTGCTTATTTATCAAACAGACGGTACAGCAGGTTTCTATTATTACAATGGCAGTGCCTGGACTCCGGTCAGTTCAGCTGCACAAGGTCCACTGAACGGTTGGGCCACTGTCGGAAATACCGGTACTGATTCCACAATTAATTTTATTGGTACCTCAGATAACAAACCATTAATTGGTAAAGTAAATGGAGAACAGGTTTTCCGGTTTTCAGGAAACATGCAGAACACTATCGTTGGTTACCAGGCCGGAAAAAATAATACTGCCAATTTGAATACATTTTATGGCCACCAGGCGGGCACAGCCAACACTACAGGTGATGGTAATATTTTTATAGGCCATTATTCGGGTTATTCCAATACCACGGGAAGGCAAAATTTGTTTTTGGGAGTTGTTAGCGGCTTCACTAACACAACTGGTAGCTATAATCAATTCATAGGTTTCCAGGCAGGTCAATATAATACTACCGGCACAGAAAATACTTTTAGTGGTTACCAATCGGGACAATCAAATACGACTGGCTCACAAAATTATTTCAGCGGAATGTATAGCGGCAATAACAATACAACAGGACAGTGGAATCATTATGAAGGATATAAAGCCGGCATGTTCAATACTACCGGCTATGGAAATTATAGCAGCGGGTACATGGCTGGTATGAAAAATATCACTAATTATAATCATTTCGCAGGTTATCGCGCGGGAACAAATAATACCACAGGCGATTATAACTTCTTTGTAGGATTACAGGCAGGTAGTCAGAATACAACTGGCAGTACTAATTTTTTTGAAGGCGCATTAAGTGGATATAGTAATACAACAGGATCAAATAACTATTTCTCGGGTTATGAATCCGGTTGGACTAATACAGCTTCCGGAAATCACTTCGTCGGTTACCAGGCGGGGTTATCTAACAGTACAGGCCAGCAGAATTATTTTACAGGTTATGAGGCCGGCTACAATAACACCACGGCCAATTATAATCATTTCAGCGGTTATCAAGCTGGCTATAACAATAAAACTGGGTTCAATAATACTTTTATTGGTTATCAATCCGGTTATTCTAATTCGAATGGCTTTGGTAATAGTTTTATTGGTTATAAAGCCGGGTATACAAATGCGTCGGAAGGGTATAATACCTATATTGGTTTTCAAACTGGTTATTTTAATAAAGGTAGTGGAAATGTTTTTATTGGGTACCAGGCCGGAGTCCAGGAAGTGGCGGCCAATAACAAGTTATACATCAGCAATAGTCAAACTTCCAGCCCTCTAATCTATGGTGATTTTTACGATAAGGTTATCAAATTAAATGGATCTGTAACGGTCAATGGAGTATCTCAATTCAACGGGGGGACAAGTGTCAATAGTGAATTAGTTTTAAGAAATCCTAGTCCAGATGGTCTTGTTATGGACATTAAAAACACAGGGGACTACCAAATAATTGAATACGGTAAGGTAGATGGCCCGTCGGTTTGGCAGCAGAAAACTTCCCAAAGTGCAGATCCTGCTGCTTCATTCCTTTCACTTCGGTATTATAGTAATAATAACAGCAATGATGCGGGACTCACGATATATGGTACTGGCGACGCTGAATTATTCGGCAATTTAACTGAACTTTCAGATGCACGATACAAAAAAAATATATCTTCCTTGACAGGTACCCTAAATAGAATTCAACAGTTGAGAGGGGTTACATACAACTGGATTGATAAGGGCAAAGACACAACTGAGCAAATTGGTTTCATTGCCCAGGAAGTAGAAAAGGTTTTTCCCCAATTAGTGAGAACGAATAACAAAGGTTATAAATCGGTAGCCTACTCACACATGGTTCCCGTATTACTTCAAGCCATCAAAGAGCAGCAGGCCGAGATTGAGGAATTAAAGAAAATGATCCAGGAGAAAATTCACTGATAAAAAATAAAATTAATTTTCTGAAAAACCGGTATCCGTATCCACCCACCAATAAGATTAACAACTAATAAGTCAAGTTTAATAATTTATCAAATGAAAAGAAAAACTTTCTTGCTTTTTAAATTGCTTGCAATTAGTGTTTATATAAAAAGATAGTATGTTATTATTCAACAAGAGCTCATCTTCAATACAACAGATCATTTGAAAAATGAAATTGAAAAACCATTGACAAGACAGGAGCTGCCGTTCACTAATTTTTTCGATATAGCCCGGTTATAGCTACTAAACTTGCAAGACATGACTGGCAGGATTTCCGGCCAATGACCGGTGTAACTTTTAAAAACATGATCATGAAAAAATATTTTCTTCTTTATAAAATTCTCTTCCTGAGTTTACCGGCCTTTGCCCAGCTTACAATTTCCCCGGGTGCTCAGTGGGTGAATAATGGCGCTGTTACGATTAATCTTAATGATTTGGATTATATAAACAACGGAACATTTGTGACAGGAAACAGTGTAATGAAATTTTCAGGTACTAACCCAAACAATATAGGCGGTAATTCGTCGCTTGCCTTCTATCACCTGGAAATTGCAAAAACTGGAAATAAAGTATCCCTTCTTACAGACGTAAGCATCAATAACAAGGTAACTTTTACATCGGGTCTGCTGGATCTGAACCAGAAAAACCTAGTCCTGGCAGCGAGTGCTATCTTAAATAACGAAAAGGAAACTAGCCGCATCATAGGTCCAAATGGGGGAGAAGTATTGATTACCGTGAATCTGAATGCCCCAAATGCAGTAAATCCCGGCAATCTTGGTGCAGTTATCACAAGCGGAGCTAATCTTGGTACAATAACTATTAAGAGAGGACACGTACTACAAAACGGAGCCGGGTTAAATACAAGTATTCAGAGATATTTTACAATCATTTCACAAAATAACGCTGGACTAAATGCTACCCTTCGTAATTATTATTTTGATAATGAGTTGAATGGACAGAATGAAAACAGTTTAGTGATCTATCAAACTACTGATAATGGAATTAATTGGTCAAATCTTTCAATGAACAGCCGCAATACGGTGCAAAATTATGTAGAGAAAACCGGTATCGGCAATTTTGCGAAGCTGACACTTGCCAATGATACGCTTCCTTCATCTTCTGTTACCGGTTTGGTGTTTAATGCAATCAGAAAAAAACCTTCAGAGGTTCAATTAACATGGAGCACAGCAACAGAAACCAAAATGAATGGATTTGAAGTACAACGTAAGCTGGATAATGAAGTTGATTTTTCAGCAATAGGATTTGTAAATAGCAAGGCCCCCGGTGGTAACAGTCTGTCACCACTTTCTTATTCTTATATAGATCCTAATTCATATGGAGGTACCTCATACTACAGACTAAAAATTGTTGACCTGAATAACAACATATCCTACTCAGACATTAAAACTGTGGCAGGCAAAATCAAAGGGGGTGGCGGAAAGAATAATACTATCCTGCAAGCAAGCGATACTGCCCTGGCAACAACCGCGAAAGCAGAGTTGCCAGCGAAATTGACTGTACAGAAAATTACCGCAGGGCCTAATCCCAACAATGGTAATTTCTGGTTCATGGTAAGCGGAATGAGTAAGGAAACTATCGCAACCCTTTACACCATCGATGGAAAAGCTTTAAAACAATTTCATGTTTCCAATCTTCAGCAACGACAGGTGAACGGTTTAAAGAGCGGAGTCTATATTCTGAAAGTGGAAAATTTACAACCGTTCACAATCATCGTGCAGGCTGATGGAAACGCAATAAATAATTACTTGTTAAACAATAGCCCTTCGATAAAAAACTAAAAAGAATTATTCCCCTCTTAATTTTCCTTTCCAATACTTCTTCAAAGCAATCATGTAAATGGTTGCTTTTCTTTTTTGTTTTGCAAATAGGCTATTTCAATGCGGCCATCACTTCTTCTTTTCAGTATATGGCCCCAGGATTTATTCTTTATCCTGTATAGCTATTTTAGGACTAGACAAGGATCAGACAGGGCCAGGTATAAATAATATATGAGCTGCGGATAAACCATTCATAAGCCATAGATAAGCTGTTATTTAAGAAGTATGGCTTATCTATATCTCATCTGCCGAAACCTGAAAAGATTATTTACTAAATGAACAAAAAATCCTGACTATAAAAACGGTTTATTTAGAAAAAACTACCATTGGATAAGCAATAGACACCTGTCGGTAAAAGATAGATCTTTAAAAAGGTTAGCCAGCTTATCTTGCACGCAGAAAATATTACTAAATAAAAAAGCGATGAAATACCGGGGCCGAATAAGGATAAAAAAGGAGACGATAATCGATGTACTCATGTTCATAATACTGGGGACAACAATTTTCTTTTTATCAATATTAATCTCTGATACGGTCTTTTCGTAAATAATTGTAACATAAGGGACGGTTGGCATAAGCTGCATCAAAAGGTGCAGCTTTTTTATTTCAGTTAAAATCTAATGTACATTCCATCAAATGTAACAGCTACTTCTCTAATTTCTATTATCTCAAAAGTATCTCACTTTCTTTCATAAAAATTGAACTCCATATTATGTTAGTGTTTTTTCCAAACAGAGTTATTGCCAACAGTAGTAACGACAAACAGACTTGCACTTTTTTGAAAAGTGTCTTTAGTATTTTACCCACAAAACTTTGTGTATTTGTAACTACAGGCAGAGAGTACGCTGCTTAGTACAGTCGAAATCGCAGTATCTGCAATTGATTTTATCATTGAACCAATCTCATAAGTATCCATAATTTTTTTACAAAAGTCTTCGTCCCAAACTCAATGATACTTGAGGAATTATATCTCCGTTTGTATCTGTCTGGATGCCTGGACCAAAACCTATGAGAAATTTATTTTTAATTGCAAAATTATATTGTAACTGAAACAAGACTCCTACCGAAAAAGTTTCCTGCGGGTTCACATTTTCGAACTCAACAAGCACTGTTGGTTGTCCTGTTCTGTTTGGATAATAGAGTTCATAGCCATCGGGGGTTTCAGATTGATACCTGCCAAAACCTCCGAGACTGATCAGGAATTCATGTTTTGAGTTTCTGATAATACTAAACCCTCCATTAATACCAAGCTGTACACCTGCGGTTAAATATCGTATGGAAGCATCCCTGCTATAATAGTTATTTGTAACCAGAATAGTTTCCTTTCCATCGTTAATTGTTGAACGCAATTCAAAATTTAAAGAAAATTGCCTAAATATATATTTTCTATACCCAGCGCCAAATACTATCCCGTTAAGATCGCCGCTGCCATGTTTACTATAACCTCCCAGAATCTGGATGGCATGTACTGGTAAAGGTTTTTGAGAAAATAAATACAATGAAGGGAATAATACGGGAAGGGAAAAGAAAATTCTAATAGAGAAAGGTTTCATAAAGATTAATTTTGAGGTTATTTTTTTTACAAGAAATTCTGTTTAATTAGCTTGAGAAACTATTTTCCTAAATAGCAAATCATGTATTATTCAATTGTCATTCTTGTCTCTTAATTTGCAATCCTTCCATTTTTTTGCCTTCTGCCATAGTTAAATTGAATTGTTACTTCGGGTTTTAAAAGTTTCCCTATTGCAATAACCTCGCAATATTGTTCGCTTTACAGAAATATCTAAAATGCCATAGCGACTATCAGCTACTGACTTATAAAAATTGAAAATTTTTTCAGTTTTCCCATCAAAATTTAAATAAGGATTAATCGCCGCCATAATTGTAAGTTTCAGATTTATGATTTAAATAGATTTTTCAGATTGGTTGATGTATAGAATTTCAAAAAAATTCTGATTTATTATGTCTGTAAATATTCCATGTAGCATCTCTGAAAAAGTATTCTTTTTCAAAATATGCATCTACAGCTTTTGCGAGATTAATAGAATTCGTGTTATCAGGATGAATAAGACTGATAGTAGATAAATCGGGAAGATATTCTGCGGTCATTTTCTTTATAGCCCTAACAGCCTCGCTGGCATATCCGTTTCCCCAAAATTGCTTTGACAAGCCCCATTGAATTTCTGGCTCTGGCCAATCGTTCGGATAATCCAGGCCAACAACACCGAGTACTTTTTTCATATTTTTTCCCTCCATTGCATAGGGGCCATAATTGCGCAACTGCCAATGACCAAGCAAAGCAGCCATTTTTTGCCAACTTTCATTTTCTTTTAATGGCCGGCCACTCGTGTATTTGGTGCATTCGGGATCAGAATAATATTCATGGATGTCCTTCCAATCGCTTTCCCTGAACATTCTTAAATAAAGACGTTCAGTTTCTAAATTCTCCGGAATTAAGTATCTCATTTCAAAAAAAATTATTCTTCAAACACCGTATAAGAAGGTATCTACCGTACTAAAAAATTCCATCATGTATTTTGCCATCTCATCGTCCCATACAAACCATTCTTCTTCCGGATTTGAAGCTTCTATAAAGCCATCAACTGATACCATCATCGATAATATTACTTCCCTCATAATGTTTCTGAATTTATTCTTTATTTATTTTAACTTTTAAACCTTCCTTCCAGCGTTTTCTTCCAAAAATTTTTCCAGGCAAATTTTTCTTCTTCATCCAAGAGCTGATCATGATTTACCTGAATGATGGTTTTATCTTTTTCTTTTTGGGAAAAGCTAATGCCAATAGCGGATCCATCTTCTAGTTTCTCCCGCCAGTAATACCATTTTTTAGTACTGGATGTAGTAGCCTCTTTTTTTATTCTTTTTCCATTCAACGAAGGTTTGTATGAAAAATCATCTATCCATCTTGAAAAAATTTCCTCTGCCGAACCGCTAACAGTTTTTGACAGGTTTGCCTGATGAGTGCCTTCACAGGTTTCTCCTCGTATTCGCCTGCCAATTTCCTGTTCAAACCTGACTGTAATACTTTGAGCCCACCATACAGATATGCCATATTGTTTTTCCAGCTTTACTGCAATTTGTTTATGCGGCATTTTTTCTGCTCCCATTTTTTTGAGTTTAGCAAACCACTCTTTCCAATTTTTTCCACTTGCATTCATATATTTCTCATCATTAAACCTGAGAGGTTTTGTGATTGCTCCCTTTCTATTAGCACTTTGACCTTTATTTTTATTTAGAATCATTGAACAATATTTATCAGCTTTTTTCAGTTAATGAAGCCCAATTCCCTGAATCGTCAACAAACAATGCTTCAAATCCATAAAATTCTCTTTTGGGTTCTTTTTTAAACTTAACGCCCTTGGCCCTTAATTCTTCATAGGTTACCATCAGATCGTTGCATTCAAATACGGCGAAACCAAAGGTTCCTTCTTTTACTAATTCCCGCATTTTCTCCGCTGCATCCTTCTTAAACATCATGCCTTCATCAATTGCCATCAAATTAATTTCCACGTCAGGTTGTTCCGGGGGTGTAACCGTGAGCCAGCGTTTTCCCGGCCCCATTGAAGCATCCGTGTGAACCTGAAAGCCTAGTTTATTTACATAAAAATCATAGGCGCTGTCCTGGTTAAGAACAAAAATGGTAAAATGACTGGCCTTTGTAATCATAGATAAATTTTTTGTTGCTAAATGACAATGCAAAAATCAATAGATATTTTAAATTATGATTGTTGAAAATTGCTATTCTGTCCATCCTTTTTTTTCAGCAAAACAATTGGGAATAAATTTCAACGGTGTTTTGCTGAGTTCATTTTTTCTGAGATGTTGTTGCTGCTGATATGCAGAAGGAGTGAGCTTTGTAATACGTTTAAATAAATGAGTAAATGAACTTATTTCTTCAAAGCCGACAGAGTAACAGACATCTGCTACTGTTGCATCTGTCTGCAAAAGTAATTTTGCGTTTTCAATTCTTACCAAAGTCAAATATTGATGGGGCGTTTTTCCATACATTTTTTTGAAAAGCCTTATGAAATGAAATTTTGAAAAGAAGGCTTCACTTGCAATATCGTTGAGGTCTAAATTCTCTGCAAAATGTTTATCAATGAATAATTTTGCAAAAACTATCCTTCTGTATAAATAAGCCTTTGGTAAATTATTTGTTGCCATTAGCTATTGCAATTTCATAAAAATTTTATACAGTTTCAAATATCCTCACAGCACTAAGCAATATTTCTTTTTCTTTACCTCTTAGCCGAAGTCATAGCATCAGTTACAGTTTGCTCTGCAGGGGGGTATTTTTTCCTTGGTGCAGGGAAAATAAAATAGCGGAGATGATACCGCGATAAATAAAATTTGCTTTTTTCATTGTTTAATTTTTTTTGTTTTAATTGGCGGCGAAAATATTTATGCCGCCATCGCCTACCCCTCAAATCCTATTCAACGGGGCCTTTTAGTTACTATCCGGCAAAACATATTGATACGATGATATAGTTTTACGGCCTTGTATGAATTGAGCAGCTGTTCTTTTATCGGTATTTTTGAAAAAAATATTTATGTACCAGACCTTACTTACATCTCTTGAGAATAATATTTTCACTATTACTATCAATCGCGCCGATAAAATGAATGCATTGAATAAAGATGTGATTACTGAGCTGGATGCGGCTGTTGATGAGGTGTATAAAAACGCTGAAATAAGATCTGCCATCATTACAGGAGCCGGAACAAAAGCCTTTGTTGCCGGCGCAGACATCAGTGAATTTGTTGGATTAAACCCGGAACAGGCACCTGAACTTGCAAGAAGAGGTCAGAATGTTTTTGATAAAATTGAAAACTGTCCAAAGCCGGTAGTTGCCGCGGTAAATGGTTTTGCTCTTGGTGGCGGTTGTGAGCTGGCTCTTGCCTGTCATTTTATCTATGCAAGCGAAAATGCAAGGTTTGGACAACCCGAAGTGAATCTTGGATTGATGCCTGGATACGGAGGCACACAACGATTGACGCAGTTGGTGGGAAGAAATCTTGCCATGGAATTATTAATGAGTGGAAATATGATCAGTGCCAAAGAGGCCATGGATTATGGTATAGTCAACAAAGTGGTTGAGCAGGAAGAATTATTAACTACAGTGAAGGCGGTCCTTGGAATTATTCAAACAAAAGCTCCTGTTGCTGTTTCAAAAATTATTGAATGCATCAACAATTTTGATCACACACAGCAAGGTTACGATCTTGAAATAAAAAAATTCGGAGAATGTTTTGGAACTGAAGATATGAAAGAGGGCACTGCTGCTTTTTTAGAAAAACGCAAAGCAAATTTTAAAGGCAAATAAATTTATGTGGCTGTTCAAAAGCGAAAAATAAACCGCAGAGGCAGGGAGGCGCGGAGCTTGCAAGTCTAATAAACTTTATTTCTCTGCGTCTTTGCGCCGCGGTAAAAAATACTTTTGACAAGCTTTATAAAATTCATCACTTTTCTCTGAATAAAACTGAAGCTGGTATTATTTCTGTTTTATGCCCTGGCCTTTTCCATTGAACCTGGAGATCATCACCACCGCTTCGGTCAAAAAATAAGACCTTAATCCGGTGATAACCTTTTGCCAGGGGCACCTCAACATTTTTCTCTATCATGCCATGTAAGCCATCATTGTCAATTACTATTTTATCATCAATAAACAATTTACTACCGTCATCAGAACTGATAAAAAATGGGTAAATAGCATCGACCGGAATTTTTATCAACCCTTCAAAAATAAATCCATATTCATTGCTTCCTTTCTTTGAGCTTATATCAAAATTGCCCACGGTACCTGAATCAACTGGACTTAATAAAGTAAAATCAGGTAAAGAAGACCATTTCCCTTCATAAATAAAATAACTTAAACCGGGTTTCGCGGCTGAGTTAATTGCAACAGGAGCAACTATTACGTTTTCAAAGTATGCAGTAGCTGTTTCAGTGACTGGTTTCCCATTCAAAAATGACCTTGCTTTAATCGTAGTTGATTTTTTTATCAGGATACTATTATTTGCCTTAGGTGAATGAAAAGCAGGTTCTTCACCATTTGTTGTATAATGAATAATGGAACCAGGAATTTTACTTTTAAACCTGATAGGCATTTCATTTAAAAATATAAAGGAAGGAGCTAAGATTTCGGGAGCATCATAAATCACCGGTTTCCCTTTTATGTCAACGACGATCACTGTAGCAAAATTTTGTTTGGCAACGGGCGATAAATCAATTATATAATTACTTCCATCTCTCCCGGTTTTTAATTTCATCCTATCCGCAAGTTCATAACAATTTGTCAGCTGACTGCCTAATCCGGGTACAATAAGTTTTCCATCAACCGGCCAATCAAAAACATGCAGGTACAGCCTGGTTCCTCCATTTATATTTTTTTGTGTGCATCTTCCCCATGAAAGTTTTTTAAACGGGCTTGCCTGTGTTTCGTAAATAGATTCACCATTTATTTTCATCCATGAGCCAATATCTTTTAGTCGTTCGATGCCCGGTTGAGGAAACACTCCCTCTGAAGTGGGACCGATGTTCAACAAAAAATTTCCTCCCTTTGAAGCAATATCAATTAATTTCCGAACCAGGTCTTCTGAAGATTTCCAGTTATTGTCATGACTATTATATCCCCAGTTATTATTCATCGTCATACAACTTTCCCAATCTATCCCGGGAACACCGGTTGCCGGAATTTCCTGTTCAGGTGTACCAAAATCACCCACAAATTCTCCAACCTTCGTCAATCCCTGCATTCCTTCCCTTCCAACATCAACGCGATTATTAATGATAATTGAGGGCTGCAAACTTCTTACATATTGATAAAGGTCTTTGCCTTTTTCATGAGTCCAGGTGTTTTCCCACTCACCATCAAACCATAGTACTCCTATCTTGCCATACTTAGTGAGCAGTTCTTTCAACTCATTTTTCATGTAAGAAATATAATTGGAAAAATTGGCTCCTGCTGCGGGTCTGTCTTTTTCCCAATCTCTTCGTGGCAAATAATCAGGATGATGCCAATCCATAATGGAATGATAAAAGCAAAGTTGAATTCCTTCTTTTCTGCAGGCTTCTGATAGTTCTTTCATCACATCACGGTGAAACGGGGTTGACATGATATCAAAATCAGTTTGTTTAGAATCGAACATGCAAAATCCATCATGATGTTTGGATGTAATGACAATATACTTCATACCGGCCTGTTTTGCCAGTTGTACCCATTCTGTGGCATTGAATTTTTCAGGATCAAATTGCTGAACAAATTTTTCATATTCAGTTACTGGTATTTGTGCTGTAGTACGAATCCATTCCGCATGATTGGTTTCTCCTTTCCATTCTCCTGCCGGCACGGAATACAGTCCCCAATGGATGAATAAACCAAACCTCGCATCTTTCCACCATTTCATTCTTTGCTCTTTCTGATCCTTGGTTTCTGAAAGAAAATTCTTTGTCTTTGGATTCTGACTATATGCTGTTAGATTGCAGATGAACAGAAACGGTAACAAAATTTTCAACAGCTTTTTCATTATTATTTTTCAATTAATTTTTCGTCAACGAGGTATGTTTCTATTTCATTTACTAAAGGATCACCTTTTGCATCATTAATAATAAACCTGACTGCACTGATATTTTCAGCAGGAAAAATAATAATTCTTGTATGCCCTATGGTGGTTACACGTATTTCTCTGACAACATCTGCGCCTTGTAGTAAATATAAGGTTGCCTTCCTTATCTGTTGCCCTTTATTGATAACTTCTTTTAAGACAATACAATTAATTTTTCTAACAGAATCAAATTTTATCCAAAAACCTGCTCTTGTATAATCCAGCGCATTCTGAAAAGTTTTGGAGTTATTATCCCCAAACTCATTGCGATTGTAAATAATTCCTTTATAGTGAAATTCTTTTTTAGCTCCTAAAGAAAAATTTTTTTTAAAACTTTCATCTTTCAACTTTTTAAGTCCTATCAACGCTGCCGAATCTTTTTCATTAATTAATCCCCTTCTATCCGGCGGCACATTCAGCAACAAATTTGCCCCACGACCAACAGATTTCAAATAGAGTTGAAATAACTGTTCCGGGGTTTTTACTTTTTCATCTTCTTCTTTATGATAAAACCAACCGGGGCGAATGCTCACATCACATTCAGCCGGTATCCAGTTTTTTCCATTTACATTTCCCTGGTTCAATGTATCGGTTGGCGGCGCACCAATGCCTCTTGTAAATCCTGTTGTATCCAGGTAATTCCAGTTTGTTTCCCCGGCTATCCCGTTTTCATTTCCGCACCAGCGTATATCAGGACCAATATCACTAAAGATGACAGTGCCGGGTGAAAGTTTTCGAATAGTGTTTTCGAATCGACGCCAGTCATAAACCTGTTTCTTTCCATTTGGCCCTTCCCCATTGGCTCCATCCCACCACAATTCCCAAATAGGACCATAGTTTGTAAAAATTTCTTTCATCATGTTTACAAAAACATCATTGTACTCCGGAGTTCCATATTTGGGATGATTACGATCCCAGGGAGA
>Ga0137463_1000309_pt1 | contig 18136 bp, 16 predicted proteins | sample EasRivERMGT800_2_FD_102333 | JGI IMG/M metagenome (GOLD analysis project Ga0137463, IMG submission 102333) | Soil microbial communities from meander-bound floodplain in the East River, Colorado, USA - East River MetaG ERMGT800_2 | ecosystem: Environmental > Terrestrial > Soil > Floodplain ...
AGATAAGGTATTTGCCCACCACCCAATCGCCTCATTGTAATAATAGTTTCCATTAGTCTTATCGATTATCCGATTAGGGCTTTGCATCGTGAAACCAGCCCTCCATAAGATATAGGACATATATCTCGCACAGTCCTCGCAGTTCTCGGTCGGATTTGCTTTGTTCGTGGTCACATCAACGGGGTTATGGAAACCGGTGCCCTGCCACCAACTAAAACTTTTTTGTGCATATGTGGTTGCCCAGCGCGCAGCATCACTTCGCCGCACACCAGGGTCGTTTGCAACCCAATCGACCACGTTAGTCCCTTGTAATTGGATCGATGATAGGTTTGTCAGAGCTGTCAACGCGTGGAATGGGCACCTTTCCTGGGGCCGAAGTCGATGTCGCTGTCGGCGGCTGAGTCGTTGGCGGATTCGTTCCAGTTGGCGGGAGTGGCGGATTCGTCCCCGGAGGCGGAGTGCCCCCACACCCGGCAAGCGTCCCCATCACTCCACCGATCAGCAAGATCATTAACACGACATGACCCCACTTCTTGCGGCGCAGCTTTGAATTGAGTACCAAGCCCATCCCAAGCAGCGTCAATCCACCTAGCGGCACATACGGGTTGGGCAACCCCGACTGCGGTGTGATAAACCTCCCGGTGCGCGGGTCATACCACCGCCCGTTCAGATACAGCAGCGGCGACTGTTTGAGATTGTACGCGCTCAAGAAGCCATAAACCGACTGGTTCGTCCCGGCGGAAGCATACATATTCCCATAGAAATCAAAGGTCTGGGCATAGGTTACTGCGCCAGCACTATCGACCAGCTGGCGGGCGGAGCCGAGTCCATCGTCCATCAGGTACTGCACTGTCCCGTCCGGCAGCTTCTGAGCCAGAAGACCCCGCCCGTAGAGATTGTACGTCGAGCCAGTGGCTGTCGTCTCGACCAGCGTCGGGTGTCCCGATGTAGCCCAGTCTCGTATATGGGTAGTCGTCTGTCCGCCGATGGTCGTGCTGACCAGGTCGCCTAATTTCGAGCGATATCAAATTACGGTTTCAATGACCGTTGATACAATTTCCCATCGGCCGCCAACCATAATTGGTGGCCTGCGGCTTCAACAATGTTGGCTGGCTGGTTTGTAAACAAACATCCCTCTCCTGTGTTTGGATCATACCAGGCTGTGCCTTCTGCCCATCCTTCTGTATCAAGATACCTGTAATACCAAAGGAGTCCATCTGAACTTTCGAACGTGAGCCGAGGGTTAGACCACAGATAGCCATCTGTGTGGTCGAAAAACTCTTGCGGGTGAGGCATTATCAAATGCCATGTACCATCTAGCGCCCGATAACCGGTCGATCCCAACCACAACCTGCCAGTATGGTCAACTAACAGACCAGAAAAAGTTGGCCACTCGTTGTCAGGAACATCTACCGGTAGGATCTTCCCGGTTTCAGGTAGAAACTGAAACAGCTCGTCTTTTTGTAGGCGAAAACCCGTTTGATATTGTTCCTTCCGAAAATAGATGCTCCCGTCTGTAGATAAGGCTGTGTCGGTAACCAAAACGTCTGGAAGATCTGCCCATTTGTCGGTTATTTGGGTGGCGGAGTCATAACGATAGATCCCATCATTATCGGCAAATAGCCAGAAGACATTCTGCGCATCCAAGACAATCTTTGGCCAACTGGCATATTGTTTCCCGACCACCAATGGGATTTCCAGTGCTCCCGTCGCTAGCTCGAAACGCCGTGTGCTTTCATTGAATCTACTCAGGATCGGCACATTGTTCAGGGTGGGATGTCCCGCCATGGAATCCCAGATGGTCTGACTCCATATTGCCCCATCCTTTGTCACAAATAAGCCCTGTGTAAACAAACCAGTATCTCCGATTGCTCCTGGAATGATTTCCCATTTCTGTGTTTCAGGCGTGTATACATAGAAAATAGTTGTATTTCCGCTGACATGGTCGTTTGGAAGTAAGAGCCCGGAGAGCCAGATTTCTTGATGCCCGTTGACCGAGCGGGTTACGCCGACATTGAGCAACCAACCATAAGCAGCATATCCATCAATCCCATGCTGCGGGACAGTGGCTTCGATTTGCCATGGGGCAGGCGGTGTGATTGTCTGGTGGATCGGCTTAGGTCCAGGCCCATCATAAGCGAACGAATTGAAAGATTTCATGCATTGTCCCTTCGCTATAGCCGTCGATAACTCTGGAGAGTAGTTTGGTGTTGGAAAGAGAGTTGAGAATGGGGCGGGAATAGCCATCTGAGTAGATACCGCAGATGAAGAAGGGGAAGATGCCACAAATGGCTCCGGGGGCGAGGTGTCTGGCAAGACTTCAGTATGGGGTGTCTGAGTATTAGGGATATTGACACAAGAACTGAAGATTGCGACAAGCGTCATGGGTAACAATATCTGTTTTGGTTTGTGCATTAGCCCAATCCTGATTATCGATTCGCAAACATTATATGATCCAAATAATTGTCAAACGGTTTGGCAGAGGTCGTCACGGCCTCTGCCAAACCTATAGCTAATTTTAGGTCACGGAATGCTCGTCATCCACTTTTGAACTTGATTTAGAACCGTCGGATTATTATTTGTCCCTTGCTGACTAGTTGTTGTGTCCAAATGTTCAGTAGTCTCATTAAAAATGTGTGTATATTTCGGCTGAGGCGCAAGCCACAACACACCCGTTCCCGGTTGAGAACCCGTTCCCGGTTGAGAATCATCGTCAATTACAAGTACGTATGTCCCATTAGCTAATACATCATTAAGAATCGGCTTCCATTGATTATTTAGAACTCCCGAGTTCATTGTTCCAGTTTGTGTTGCCCCAAGAATGGCCAGACCTTTGAGTTGTGTAGACTGTGGATATTTGCTGCGAAAATCATGAGCGAATATCAAAGCAGCATCCCCGCCCCAGCTATATCCAATCACGATAAATTCTGCATCCTTTGGATGGGCTTCCACGGCAATCATTGTATTATTTGCCTGTGCTTGTTTTGTGTCGGTGTCGGGAATGAATTCATTGGTCGCCTTCTCCCACATATCTGTATACGGGTCAGAGTGCAAACCGCCAAGGAAAAGCGTAATACGGGTTGTAGATCCCGTGGCACCTTGCGTGGCGGACGGCGTAGCGCCATTTGGTTCGTTAGTCGGTGGCGTTGGACAAGGTGGTGGCGGCGGTGGGGTAGGACCACATCCAATAATGGTGATCGCAACACCACCGACAAGCAGGATCATCAGTAGGACGTTGCCCCATCGTTTCTTGCGCAATTTCGGGCTGAACACCAACCCGGCCCCCAACAGCGTCAGCCCGCCCAGCGGCACGTACGGGTTGGGCAGCCCCGGCCTGCGACGTGATGAACCGCCCTGTGCGCGGGTCGTACCACCGCCCGTTGAGGTATAGCAGCGGCGACTGCTTGAGATTGTACGCGCTCAAGAAACCATAGGCCGACTGGTTCGTCCCGGCGGAAGCATACATATTCCCATAGAAGTCAAAGGTTTGGGCATAGGCCACCGCGCCTGCGCTATCGACCAGCTGGCGGGCGGAGCCGAGCCTGCCGCGCAGTGCGACATCCATTTCGTAATCCAAATTGGTGGTGTCATCCCCCTCCACACTGAGCTTGCCGTTGAAGGTCGCCTTTACCAACGAAGCGGAGGCTTTGTCTTCACCTGTCACCTCTACAACGATCTTCTCAGGCGCAGTCTGGTAAGTTACGTGCAGTTGCCCGTTGAACGAGGCGGCAATCGGGCCGACTTTGACTTTGAGGTCGCCATGAAAGTGGGTAGCGTCAATGCGTGTCACGTTCTCGACGCCGGGGACGCAAGTAGCGACTCGCTCGATTTCCTGAAGCAGAGCCCACACGTCATCGCGCGGGGCATGGAGAGTAAAAGAATCTTTGATTAGCATAGCCTTCCATTTCATAAGTCCGGCGGCATTAGCGCGCCTGGATTGCATCGCCAACCCACGTATCTATCACTCGCCAGGGGCATAGCCCTGAATGATCTCCAGACCCTCCAGGTCAGCGATGAAGTGATATATCTCTCCCGGCTCGACCCACAGGATGCTCTCGTGGTCAAGGGTGAATTCTTGTCCATCAACAACGGCTTTGCCGCTGCCACGCGCCACATACAGCAGTTGATCGACGTCGCCTTGCGTCAGTTGAGGCCCTGTCGCGCCAGGTTGAATCGTCCAGCGACGGGCGATCATCGCAGATGTCCCGCTAATGCGGCTATCGGCCAGAGTCACTTCGACCCAACCACTGCCTGCGCGGGTAGTCTGCATCTGGTCAGGAATGATCAGTGTGGGCATGCAACCTCCCTGTTATATTGGAAACGCCGTCAACTCATAATTGCACGATCGCGGGCTCAAACGGGACATGATGCAAACTTTCCGCGCCATCTTCCGTCACCACCGTCAGTGCGCCAAGCTGAAGCCCCATCCGTTCATCAGGGGTGATAGGGTTAGGCTGAATAACAATTGCCATGTTCTCCTCAAACTTACTTCCCTCCGGCGGGAGATGATCATCACGCCAGGGCCAGTAATCGCAGCATGAACGGTCGATTAGCGGCGGATGAATATCCACTCCATAGCCGTGGATCAAATCATCATAAATCGCAAAGCCGCGCTCGTCGAGCACCGAGGCAGCTTGGATCACGTCGCGCTCGCTTGCGCCGGGGCGCATGACGGCGGCGATGCACTGGTAGGCTTCGAGGGCTGCGTCAAATAGGCGCTGCCAGGCTGGGGTTGGATCCATGCCAACAAAGATCGGGCGGTGTATCTGGCCGGAATAGCCCCAGTACGACGCGCTGATCTCGGTGATGATCACATCGCCCCGCTGGATCACACGGTCTGAGGGGTTCTGGGCAGGCAAACAGCCATTGGGATCGTCCATCGCCATTGAGCGAAGAAAGGCGATGTGCGGTTGACCGCCATCGGCACGGTAGCTGTGCTCAATGATGTCGAGTAGAGAATATTCGGTCATGCCTGGACGCACGAAGCGCGCCAGCGCGTCAATCGTGCGGTCGGTGAACTCGGCGGCCTTGCGCAGCCAAATGATTTCCTCGTCCGACTTTACGACGCGCAGTTTTGCATAGTGATTCGTGAATTCGATCAGTTCCACATCAGGCAGCAATTGGCGCAGCCTCATATAATGCTGGTAGGGCATTCCCATGCCAAATTTATGATTGACTCCCACCAGACCCAATCGCCCTCGCGTCAGGCCAGTCCGTAATAAACGAGCTGCGACGGATTCAGCAGGGTTGTAGCCGCCCCACTCAATGAGCGGGATGTCGCTCACCTGTCTGGCATTGGGGACATGGTTGGTCAGCCCGGTGTATAAAGACGGTTCGATGCCTTCATCGAGCGGCACGATCAAGTAGTTGTGATGCAGGTCAAGATAGTTCGTCAGCCAGAAAATGTTGGCCTCGTTATGCCGGTTGATGCCGGAGTTCCCGAAGATCAGCAATGCATCGAGGTTATGCTGGCGCATCAGGTCACGGGTCAACACCCAGCGCCGCGACATCTCGGCGGGAGAGAATTTATCCCACATTCAGCAGCGTCTCCCGCGTCCAGTCTGCAACCAGCGGACGGTACTTATAGGGTAGATTGTTACATACGTGATTGCCATTCTCATACATCACCAGCGTTGCATGCGGCGCTTCGGCGGCGACCTGCTCGGCCTGCTGATAGGGGATCAGGCGATCCAGCTTGCCGAAGACGACCAGCATTGGCTGTCTGACACGGCTCAACACCGGGCCGAGGTCAAGCGTAAACGCATGCTCGCGGGCTGACGCCTGATCCGTTGAGCCGCTGTGATGCTGATAGGTCTCGCGGGTGAGCGATGGAAGCCCATCCCAGCACTCGCCAAAATTATAAGGTCCCCCAATTGGCGCTACGGCTTTGATACGCGGCTCGAAGGCGGCAGCGCGTGGCGCATAATACCCGCCCAGGCTTACCCCCACTGCCCCGACACGTTTCATGTCCAGGTCGCTGCGCTTTTCGAGCGCATCCAGCGAGGCGCTGACAGCCACCTCGTAATCCGCCCGAATATGGGTGGTGTAGCCCGTCTCGCCCTGGCCCGGCCCATCCAGCGAGAATGTCGCCAGGCCACGTTTCAGGAAGACATTCTCCCAGTAAAAGAATTCCTCTTTAGTCGAATCGAGGCCGGGCAAAAGTAGCACTAGAGGAGGGCGATCAGCCCCCGGCGGGCTGCGCAAGTTGCCCACCATCACCGCGGTATCGAACGGGATTTCGACGCGTTCAGCAGTCGGGTCGAGGTGCGCAAGTGCTCGGTAAAGGGCGGCGACTGCATCGTCTGCCGCGCTGCGGTATTTCGCCATGTCGATCATCCAAACGAACTTGGCGAAATGGTAGCACAGCGCGGCGCTCACCCAGGCTTCGCCCGCGCTGGTAGACCAACCCTTTTCTTCGGCTTCTTTGGCCAACCCGGCATGAATCTTGGCGGTGGCGCACCATGCATCGAGCCAGTCTGCCCAGCGCTCAACACCGGACGTGGTGCGAACAAAATCGTTGTAATCTACCCCCTGTGAGGTGAAGCGTGGCCCCCAGTTTGCAATCGCTGCCTGCACGCGCTCATCAGGCATGGTGTGTGGCCTCCTGTGTGTTGGCGATCACTGTTTCGATTGACAGGCCGAGGTCATCCAGCACGACCCATGCGGCGTTCCGCCCCGGCCCGCCGGAGACAGAGCCGCCCGGATGGGTAGTCGCCCCTGTCTGATACAGGCCGGGGATCGGCATTCGGTGGCTCGCCCAATTCGGCACGGGACGCATCGCGCCGGACTGCGCCGGAGAGGCGTCGCCGCCGTGACACGATCCATGCCAGTTGTGCCGGTTGCGCCGCTCCAGATCCACCGGGCTTTCGATGTGGCTCCCCAGAATTTTGTCGTCGGTCAGGTTAGGCGCGAATTTTCGCAAATAGTCCAGGTTGCGCTGCGCGACTTCTTCCTTTATTTCATCCCAGCGGGCGGGGCCGCCGCCGGTCAAATCATACGGGAAGAAAGACAATACTTTGAGCGTATGTTTGCCATCCGGCGCACGGGATGGATCGACAGCCGTTGAGTTGACGACCAGCATCGATGGCGTATCCTGGTGCAATTTGCCTGCCCGGATGTCGTTCATCAGCCGGAGCATGTTATCAGAAGATTCACCAATCCCGGCTGCCACGACCGGCGTCCGCTCGTCCCCGACCGGGTACAGCGGCGGCTCGCTGATAGCATAATGCGCGGCGAATAAGGTGAAGCCGGGCTTCCACTGCTCGACTCCTCGCACGAACATCTCGCCCCAATCGGCTTTAGGTGCCATATCGACCAGATGTTTGATGTGAATACTTGATACTACCGCTTTGCTCGCGCGGAAGATCTCACCTGAATCGGTAACCACGCCGACACAGCGCCCACCCTCCACAACCAGCTCATGGACGGGCTTGCCAGCCAGCACTGTGCCGCCATGATCTTCAATCAATGCAGTCAATGCTGCAGGCAGGCTGCCCGATCCACCGATAGGGGTCGTCCACGAGTTGTACTGGCGGCCATTGGCAATAGCATAAGCCAGCCGCCCGGTATATGGGCGGTCTACAGGCTGGATGGTCATGAATGCCAACCACGACATGAAGGCGCGGATATGATCGTCCTCGAAATACTCATCAACGATTTCTTTGGCGGATTGGCGGTACCGACGCAGCCACAGCACTCCATCCGGGCGTTGCATCAGCGCGTCGTCAAGATTCGGAGCATATCCGACTGGCGTGTATTGGTTCTGGTTAAAGATTTTCTTGACCGAGTCGTATTCGGCAATCATGCGACGGTAGGCGTCCCCGTCTCGCTTTGAGTACCTGGAGAACTCGGCGACGGTGCGTTCAAGGTCGAGCCACATGGTCAGGCTAGACCCGTCCTCGAAAGGCATCGTCACCACCGGGTCAGGCTTCAAGTAGTGAAGGCCATAGCGGTCGAGTTGTAACTCATTATTGCGCATCGTCGGGCTTGCCTGAAACAGCGCGTGCGCGCTTGAACACGAATCGTGGTGGAAGCCCGGAATAGTCAATTCCTCGGTGATGGTGTCACCACCGATGACATCGCGCGCTTCCAGCGCCAGCACTTTCAACCCGGCCTTCGCCAGATATGCGCCGCAGATCAGTGCATTGTGCCCCGCGCCAGCGATGACAATATCATAATCCTCGGTCATTCGGTTCCTCTTCATATGCCGATCAAGAGTGGTGCGATTGGCGACTGAAACTCAGCCGCTGGGCGCCCACGTTCAAACATCGTCCGTGATCCACACCGTCTCATGCGGCGGCGGCGCCCAGAATTCGACAAACGCGAAATTGGCCGGCATGTCGTTCTCAAACCAGTGGACTTCGTTTGGCCCGACGACGGCCACCATGCCTGCTTTCAGCCGGTGATGCCCATCATCTACGTGGATCAAGCCTTCGCCTTCGAGGATCACGAATAAGTGGTGGCAGTCGCTATGGTAATGTTTGGCTGCCGTATCGCCCGGATGATAAATAATTCGATCAGCGCGCAGGCGTTTCGACGGGAGGCCAACATTGTCGGTCAAAAGATCAAGCCGGTCACGCGTGTCGCGGGTGGAATGCAAATGTGGCAGGTCGCTTTTCGAAATCACACGGGCCATCGTTACCCCTCCAATCCAAGCAAGCGAGCAGCATTCCCGCCCAGGATCAACGCCTCATCGGACGGCGCGAGACCGGCCTGCCGCACGATCTCCAGAGGACGTTCAACACCCATATCGAACGGGTAATCTGAGCCGAGCAGCACATGATCGGCTCCGACGAAATCGACTAGCGAGCGCAGCAGCCCCCCATCATGGGTGACGGTGTCAAAGTAAAAGCGCCGAAGCGACTCCTCAGGGGATTCTTTCAGACGCGCCCTAGCTTGCGGTTGAAAGGTATGGGCGTGGTGCAGCCGACCGCGCAGGCTGAGGATCGTTCCCCCGCCGTGCGCCAGCAAGACTTTCAAACCGGGGTGACGCTCCATCACGCCAGCCATGATCAAATGCGCAGCAGCGATGGTCGTCTCCAGCGGGTTGCCAACCGTATTCCACAAGTAATAATCGCTGAAGACCTCTTCACCGAAGCCGCGCGTAGTCGGGTGGATGAAAACCAGCGCGCCTATAGCCTCCGCAGCGCTCCAAAACGACTCGAAGCGGTCGTCGCCGAGATAGACGCCGTTAACGCTGGCGGCAATCTCCACGCCACCCACGCCAAGCAGCTTCATGACCGCTTCAAGCTCTATGGCGGCCAGATCGGGGTCTTGCAGCGGAATCATGCCCAACGCGCTGATGCGTCCCGCCTGCTTCTGAGCCAGCGAGGACAACGCCTGATTGTAAATTGCGCAGGTCTCGCGCCCTTCATCCGGGCTAGCATCATATCGTAATAGGGATACCCACGGACATAGCACGACCCGCTCGACCCCGGATTTATCCTGCTCATCGAGGATAGCGTTGATGTCAACGAATTCACGCACGGCAGACTTAATGTGTTTGCCTCCGAACTCAATGACCTGCTGGCCGTCGTGAACAGACACACGTGGCCGCCACGCTTCGTCGGGGGCGGCGTCGCGCAGAATTTCCGGCACGATGATGTGGGCATGAGCGTCAATGATCATCAGCTTGCCTTCACATGAGAATCAGGATCAGCGACCCGCCGATTATGAGGAGGGATCCGGCCCACACCCGGCGCGTGACCTGCTCAAGACGGCGGTCAACAACCAGCGGGGTAAGTAGATTCACAATCGGCACCGAGATGAGGGTGAGCGCAAGCACAAATGCGACCGGGGCCATATCCAGGGCCACCCAGCGCAGCCAGGTCGAAAGACCTACCAACACACCCGCTGCCACCTTGAAAATGAAAGCGTCAGTTGAGATGGCGCTTATAGGCTGGCGGAGGCTGCGAATACCTAAAGCCACCCCATAGCACAACACGCTGGCGACTGTGCCTACGGCGACCCCCAGCAGGGGCGAATCCAGATCCTGCAAACCAAAGCGCGTAAACGTCGGGCTGATAGACCAGAAAAACGGCGCGGCCAGAGCCAGTAGCAAGGCGATCCAACCCTCTGTTGCTGCGCCAGACCCTTTGCCTTCTTCCTTACGTGAAAGAGGGTTGTTTGTCACGAACACCCCGGCGACGATCAGCGCTATCCCGGCCAGGCTGACGAGGGTGGGAACCTCACCCAACGTAATCAATGAGATTGCCGACGCAAAAAGAGGTGTCGTTCCGACCAGCGCGCTTGTGCGGGCAGCGCCGATCCGCTTCTGGCTGGCGTTTAGAAAAGTCCAACCCAGGAAGAAGTGTATTAACCCGGCAAGGCTGAAATTCAGCCAGGCTCTCCATGGGGCATTCCACAAGGCAGACATATCCTGAGATGCAAAGCAGACGCTCATCAGAACCAGCGCGCTAATCATGAGCTGCATGAAGGTGGCTACAAATACATCCATGCCAGCTACCGCGCGGCGGTTAAGCGTCTGGAAAAGCCCAAAACCAACCCCTGCGACAATAGCCCACAGAGCCCCGGTCACATTACTGCTTCCTTGCTGTGAGACGCGTTCGAGTCGCCGTTGTGGTCGTTTTCATGCATGGTTGAGCCCCCGAGGTATAGGCGAGCAACCTGTGGGTCGTTCAGCAATTCACTGGCCGGGCCTTCAAGCCGCTCTTTGCCCAGTTCCAGCACATAGCCGCGATCGGCAATCGCGAGACCGCTGCGCGCATTTTGTTCGACCATCAGGATTGTAATGCCGGATTCCTGGCGCAGGCGCTGGATGGTGTCGAAAACGGAGCGCGCCATGATCGGAGCCAGGCCAAGCGATGGTTCATCAAGGATCATCAGACGTGGGCTAAGCATAAGAGCCCGACCGATCTCCAGGACTTTCTGCTGGCCGCCGCTAAGGTTCCCGGCGCGAGCCCCTCGCCGCTCGGCTAACAGATCGAACATGTCATAAACTTGGTTAAGACGGATCTTACGCTCATACGACTCCCGTACGGTATAGGCGCCCATCAGAAGGTTCTCGTGCACGGTCATCCCTGGGAAAGCGCTGTGCCCCTGAGGGACATGAGCAATCCCGCGCCGTAGGATGAGATCGGGACGGAGCCCGCCGATGTTCTCTCCATCGAAAAGGATTTTTCCCTCGGATGGGATGAGCAGGCCGGAGATTGCGCGCAGCACCGTGGACTTGCCGGCGCCGTTAGGCCCAATCAGGCAGACCACCTCCCCACGCTTAACATGGAGGTTGACGCCCTGCAGAACGTTGTCCCCGTGAAGATAGCCTGCTTGGACATCGATCATTTCTAGCATGAGATATCAGTTCCCAAGGTAGACTTCAAGAACAGCCGGGTTTGATTGAATAATTTCAGGCGTTCCGTTGGCGATCTCGACACCTTGATCAAGGACATAGACATAGTCGCAAAGCTCCATGACAAAATGCATATTGTGCTCGACGATAAAGAAGGAAACGCCCTCGCTATTGAGGTTGCGGATCAGGTTCATTATGAAACGGATCATTGTTGGGTTAACGCCGCTCGCCGGTTCGTCCAACAGCACCAGGTCCGGCCCTGACATCAGCACGGCGGCCAGCTCAAGCAGCTTTTGCTGGCCAAAGGATAATCTGCGGGCAGGCTGATCTCTAAGATGATCCAGCCCGACACGCTCTAGCAAGCGCATCGCCCGGTCTGCCTCATCACTATAGATACTCGCCCCGAACAGCGCTCTGAGACCGACATGGCGTATCGGGACAATCATGTTTTCCAAGACGCTCATTTCCCAGAACAAGCGCGTGATCTGGAAGGTGCGGCATATGCCCTGCGCACATATCTGGCTGGGGCGCAGGTTGTTGACCGATCTCCCCATTAAGCGAATTTGCCCGGAATGGGCCGTGTGAACGCCCGTGATCAGGTTAAAAAGAGTTGTCTTGCCGGAACCATTCGGGCCAATCAGTCCGGTGATCTTCCCGCGCTCAAGCGAAAGAGAACAATCTTGTACCGCCACAATGCCGCCAAAGCTGTGCGTGACGCGATCAATTTCCAGGATTTTGCTCATGGTCTCTCGTGCTCCGCAGCAGCCGCTTCTGAGGGGCTCCCACCTTCGGTTTTACCGCCTTGCATGCGCTGCAGGTCTTCCATTGACAGTGCGCCAGTGTGCGTCGCGCGCGGCGCAGCCCGCGCTTCCTGCCAGCCGCGAATGGACGGGATGATCCCGCGCGGCATGAAAAGGATGATCGCCATCATCACGGCGCCCAACACGGCCAGGTGGATCGGGCTGCCCCCAAACTGAAACAGGATCAGATCGGAGAGCGGCACCAGGATAAAAGCGCCGAGTGTCGGTCCCCACACTGTGCCACTTCCGCCCAGCATGGTGTATAAAATTAGCTGAACGCCAACCGTGATGCCAAAGGCGAACGGTGGGCTGATATGCGTCTGGGCATACGCCCAGACCCCGCCGCCTAGCGCCACAAAATAGGCGCTGATGCCAAAGGCCAGAATCTTATAAAGTGTCGTATTTACGCCGACCATTTCCGCCTTGCCCTCGTCGTCGCGAATCGCGAGCAAGCCCAACCCAAAGCGGGACCGTCGAAGGAACCCTGACACAATAATCGCTACGATGAGTACGCCGAGCATATAATAGTAGAAAGGCAGGCGGGAAAGCATCGGTGGCCAGGGCGGGATCGGCAGGCTCAACCCCGGCGCCCCGCCAGTGATATTTTCGAAATTGTTAGCCAACAGGCGGACGATCAGCAGCATTGCAATGCTGGCGATTACAAATGCCGCACCGGTTGCGCGCAGCATAGCCCAGCCCAACAGCATCGCGAACACGGCCACGCCCAGCGCCAGTATCGGCGAACTGATGAGAGGATTCCAGCCCAGCTGGTTCGCAGCAATCGCTGCCGCATAGGCCCCCAGTCCGTAAAAGGCGCTGTGCCCCAGTGATCGGTAACCCGCATAGCCTCCCATAATGTTCCATCCGGTCGCCATGGTAGCAAATAAGAACACGTTAAATCCGAGCAGATGGTAGTAAGGCTCTGCGAAAACCAGCGGAAAAATCAACAACAGAATAAGCGCAGGGAGAGGCCACCAACGCCGCAAGATGAGGGTCATGGCTTTATCCTTCTCTTAACCGGCTGCCGAGCAGCCCCTGAGGACGCAGGATCAGGGTCAGGAACAGGATCAGGTAAAACACGATGGGTGAAATGTAGCTGGTCATGAACACGGCTGCCAGCCCTTCTGCCACGCCCATGATTAATGCGGCGATCAGCGCGCCGGGCAAGCTACCCATGCCGCCCAGCACGATAATTGAGAGCAATTTAGAGATCCATTCATCATGGCTCCCAGGAGTAAAAGTCCAGATCACGCTGAACAGCGCGCCTCCCGCCGCTACGGTTGCCAGACCGATGCCAAAAGTGAAAGCTTGTATTTGCGCGATGTTGACACCCACCAACTGCGCCGCCGTTGGGTTCTGGATGGTGGCGCGAATGGCGCGGCCCATATCGCTGAATTTCAGGTGCGCCCACAGGATACCCAGAGCGACGATAGCCAGCACGGAGCCGCCGATCTTAACCCAAGGCAGACGCAACTTCAGCGTAGCGCCCACAGGAATAATCAGCACTTCGTTAACATACCACGTGCTTACGGAGCGCCCCGTGGTCTGCCAAAATGTTCCCATCAAGCCAACCAGCACCAGTGCCAGGGCGAATGTCAGCAGTACCACCAGTCCCAGATCATTCTTGATCCGGGACAGCGCGAAGCGCTGAAAAAACATCCCAAACACAAACAAAAGCGGCACGCTAACTACCACCGACAGAACCGGCTCAAGTCCGAATAGAGTAAATAACCAGTAGGCAATGTAGGCGCTCAAGATCAGAAACGCGCCGTGAGCAATATTGATCACACGCATCACGCCAAAAATGAGCGTCAAACCGACGGCCATTAGCGCATAGACGCCGCCGGTCAACAAGCCGACCATCGCTACCTGCAGAACAACATTGAGCGAGGGCAATTGCATGAAGAGTCCCTTTCAGCACGGAAGATCAAATTCAATGGCAACGATATCTACCTGATACTCTGGTTTAACCCACGGTCAGAGACGACCAAATCGTGCGTCTCTGACCGTGTTCGATAGGTAGCACTACCTCAAACTACCGGCAGAGCGCCTATTCACCACCTACCAATTGGGCTTGGGCGGAGCGAGAGGCTCTACCCTCTTACGGTCTCCAGGCCCAACGATAACGAACTTGTCGCCCTGCCACTGCAGCAGCATAAAGGTGCCCTGGGGCTTGCCGACCTCGTCAAAACTTAGCGGCCCAACGACTGTCTTGTAGGTGGCGGAGTGTAGATCCGTAATCAGCGCGGCATTGTCTATTCCCTTGGTGTTCTCGACGGCCTGCTGAAGAACCTGGCCAACAGTGAAGGCATTTGCCGAATCCTCGGCAATATCTGTCGACTTGCCGCCAAATTTCTTAAGGTAGGCGTCGACAAACTCCTTGTTCTGATACTCTTCAGCCTCGGGGAACCACGAGATTGAGGCGAAGACGCCCTCGGTGGCAGTTCCCACGCCTTCACGGAACGGCACCGGCACCGATGGCCCGGTGGTGAAGTACGCAAAGCGTGGCTGGTAGCCTGCCTGCTGGTAGGCCTTGATCTGGCCGATGGAATCTTCCAGAACCGTTCCGCCAATTAGCAAATCTGGGTCCATGCCGGCTATCTTAGTCGCGATGGCGGAAAAGTCAGTAGTGTCTGTTCCATACTTTTCACGTGTTGTTTCGGTTAGCCCGGCTGCCTTGAGCTTCTCCTCCATACGGTCCATCACGCCCAGCACAAACGGGTCATCTTGGTTGACAATAGCGAAGGTTTTGGGCTGCTGATCGCCGGGCAGACCCGTGATGTAATCCACGAATGGGTCGGCCTGCAACGCGCCCGCAGCGGGCTGCGCAAAGAACAGGTTGGTGAGGCCGCGATCAAACACAGCCGGGCTGCCTCCTGCTGGTTCCACAAAGGCATAGCCATACTTGGCTGCTACCGCGGAGGTGGGGATCACCAGCTTGCTGGAGAACGGCCCGACCACTAAGTCTACTTTATCGACGGTGATTAGCTTCTCGTAGTCAGCAGCGGCAGTATCCTGATTGCTGGCATTATCGACGATCTTGAGTTCGACGGGTCGTCCGAGCAGCCCGCCTGAGGCGTTGACCATATCCGCCCATACTTCATAACCCTTCTGAGCGGCTGTGCCTGGCTCTGCGAAATCGCCGGTGAGCGGCAACGACGCGCCGATGACGATAGGCTTGGGGGCTTCAGTGGCTGCCTCAGTTGGGGCGGCGGTAGCTGGCGCTTCCGTAGCCGGAGTCTCTGTCGTTGCCGGGGTGGCCGGTGCGCAGGCGGCCAGGATCAACCCGGCCAACAGTGCACCCAAGATAAATCGTACGTATTTCATGGTTCACTCCTCCTTGATTTTGGTGGATGAATCGATTGTGATATCATGCGCTGGATAAGCCATTGTGTGTTGGTCAGTCTGCTCATCTCCTCCTCTCTTGATTATTTCTATTCAGCCCGGTCACGGAGATGGTAAGTCAGAAGCTTCATCTCGGTCATCTCCTCGATGGCGTAACGCAGACCCTCACGGCCCATGCCCGACATCTTGACCCCGCCATAGGGCATATGGTCAACGCGAAAAGTCGAAACATCATTGACCATAAGCCCACCGACTTCAATATGATCAAACGCAGTCTGAATCACACCCCAATCATTGGTGAACAATCCTGCCTGTAATCCAAAATCACCTCTGTCGACCTCATGAATAGCCTGCAGGATATCATCGAAGCGGTAAAGCCCTACCAGCGGCCCAAATATCTCCTGGCAGGAAACACGCATATCTGCCTGAATCGAGGCCAGCGCCGTCGGTTGCCAGACATTCCCATCGCGCTGGCCACCCGTCAGGATATGCGCGCCGCCGTTGACAGCTTCCTTCAGCCAGTCGCCGATCCGATCGGCTGCGCCCTTGTCAATCACGGGGCCGACATCGGTCGCCTCATCCAGCGGATCGCCAACTTTGAGTGCCTGCACCTTCGGGATAAGGTCGTCGACGAAACCTTCATACACCTCGTTATGTGCGTAAACCCGCTGAACCGAGATGCACGACTGCCCTGCGTACGAGTACCCGCCCCACGCGACGCGTGTAGCGGCATAGCTGAGATCGGCGTCCTTGTGGATGATCACTCCGGCGTTGCCGCCCAATTCGAGTGTGACCATCTTGCGCCCGGCCCGTTTGCGCAGATCCCAGCCGACGGCGGGGCTGCCGGTGAAGGATAGTACTTTGATGCGATCATCCTCGACGAGGGGATTGGCAATCTGTGTCGCGCATGGTATCACGGCGATACCCCCCTGCGGCCAACCCGCTTCCAGCACGATCTCGGCCAGCTTGATCGCGCTGATAGGAGTCTGGCTTGCCGGACGCACAATTATCGGATCACCTGCCGCCAACGCCGGAGCCACTTTGTGCGCCACCAGGTTGATCGGAAAGTTGAAGGGGGTAATGCCGACCACCGGCCCGCGCGGCACGCGCTGGATATAGGCTGTGCGACCTTCTGTGCCCGGAAGCCAATCCAGCGGGACAATTTCGCCGTAGATACGCTTAGCTTCTTCGGCGGCGGTCTTGAAGGTAAAGACTGCCCGGTCGACCTCGGTGCGCGCGGTGCGGATTGGCTTACCAGCTTCGAGCGCGATGGTGCGTGCCAACTCCTCACGCCTACCGGCGATCCCGGTGCTAATTTTTTCGAGGATCTCGGCGCGCTTCCAAGAGGGGAGATGGCGGGTCTCGTCAAAAGCGCGCACGGATGCCGCGATTGCCTGTTCGATATGCTTTGCCGCTGCGCGATGAACGACTGCTACCAGTTGGTCATTGTAAGGGCTGCGAACTTCAATCGCGTCGCCGGTCTTGAGCCACGACCCATCAATCAAGATTCCGAACTCGCCAAGCTCAGTCTGCGCGCCATCGGCAGTTGAAGCCATCTGGTTTTGCGCATTACGCAAGCGCTCAGCTGCCATGATCCATTCTCCTAATCAATAAGCCCGATCGGCTCGTCGATAAACGAGGCCAGCGTATCCAGAAACTGCGCGCCCCGCGCACCGTCTATCACCCTGTGGTCGCATGAAAGAGTCACCACAACCATTGGCCGCACGGCAGGTAGGCCGTCCACCGCAATGACACGGTCGGCGATGCGACCTACGGCAAGGATCGCTGCCTCCGGCGGGTTGATGATGGCGTTGAAGGCGTCCACACCATACATCCCCAGGTTGCTGATGGTGAACGTGCCGCCCTGTAAATCATCAAGACGTAGTTTGCCCGCGTTTGCCCGTTCGACCAGCTCGCGCCGGACTGCCGCGATCTCGCCGATGCCGAGACGATCAGCCTGATGAATGACCGGCACGATCAGGCCATCTTCAACCGCAACCGCCAGCCCGACATTGATGGCCGGGTTAAGCGTGATGCCGTGCCCGTTCCACGAGCTGTTGACGCGAGGGTGCTGGCTCAAGGCGATAGCTACAGCCTTCACCAGGAGATCGGTATAGGTGACACCTTCTTCGTACTTCTTCTGCGCGGCGTTGCGCCACGCCACCAGCCGGGTCGCGTCTACATCACGCATCAGGTAGAAATGGGGAATAGTCTGCCAACTTGCGCTCAGGCGCTCCGCCATCACGCGCCAAGCCCGGCTGATCTCTAAGTCTTCGCCCACCGGCACAGAGAGAGCTGGTTGAACACTCGCGTTCATGACATCGGCGGAAAGGATCGCCCCTGACAAGCCGCTGCCGCGCAGCGACGATAGTGGAATTCCGCGCTCAATCGCCAGCCTCCGCGCTTTGGGCGATGCAGGCAATAGCTTTCCCCCATTGCCGGAAGGCGCTTTCTCCTTTCGCCTTTCGACAAATGACAGCACGTCACTTTTGGTGATCTTCTCTCCGCTGGCGGGTTTGATTTGGCTGAGATCAACTTTGTGTTCTTCGGCGATACGCGCCGCAAGCGGGCTAGCTGCAATTGAGAGTGAGCGATCTGGCCTGGACGACGTGATAGTGGGTTTCGTTGGGGAAGGCAAAGCCCGAGCCGGGGCCGCTTCGCCGGGGCCAAGGATCAATGCGAT
>Ga0137463_1000310_pt1 | contig 18130 bp, 13 predicted proteins | sample EasRivERMGT800_2_FD_102333 | JGI IMG/M metagenome (GOLD analysis project Ga0137463, IMG submission 102333) | Soil microbial communities from meander-bound floodplain in the East River, Colorado, USA - East River MetaG ERMGT800_2 | ecosystem: Environmental > Terrestrial > Soil > Floodplain ...
GCTCTCACTTGCATAGGCCTGGGTTATGAGGACACCGGTCAACGAAAGATTTAAATAAGGCGCCGGGTCTACGCCTCACACGCAAAAATTGGGTGAGACATCTTTCAAATTTTCAATGCAAACAATTCAATAGAAGCATGCTTTCCTTTTAACTCAAATTCACCCAGTGTTTCTGTTTGCCAATCGGTAAGGTTCGATTTTTCAATAAATTCTTTTGAAACAATAAATTTTTGGTTCAATTCACTGCAGGCATCCCTGATCCTGGCAGTTGTATTCATCGCATCTCCGCTCATCGCAAGATCTTTTTTTATTACTCCTATCTCACCAATAGTGACCTCGCCGTAATGAATGCCTACTTTGAATTCAGGCAAAAACCCATATTCCCTCCTGAACCGATCTCCATTCTTTTCAATATTTTTTCTTGCCGCTATCAATGCCTGGATGCAATTTTTATAATTTACCCTTTTGGCCGGCCATGAAACGATGATCTCATCTCCCACGTATTGATATATCCGCCCTCCGTATTCAAGCAAGGCTGTTGAAATGTGGTAAATGAATTCACGGATGAACCGGAAATAACTGGTATTATCCATTTTTTCTGCAATAGGAGTTGAATTTTTCAGGTCGATGAACATAATGATAAGATATTCGTTTTTGGGGTTGAGATACTTACCAAAAAAGATGGCAAAAAATATTCCCGGCGAATATTTTTCTATGAACTCAATAATAATCTGCGTGAGAATAAAAAGAATGAACCACTCAGGCATTTTTTCCAGGAGCCACTTACCTTGAAAAGTGTGAGCGTAAAAACTATTTATGGCTATGGCCAACGATCTTTTGTCAATCAATACAACATAAGTTATATGAATTAAAAAATTCACAGCGAGTGCGGCTATTACCAGGATGAGGGTCTTTAAGAGAATATTTTTGAAAACCGAAGAATTTCGCAGTAGATTTTTTAACAGGAACACAAGGGCATATCCCATACACAGGCTGATAAAAAAAACATTTACTTCCCGTAATAGAATGGTGTCAATTGTTTTGTTTGGGAACAATGAAGTTTTGCTGGGAGCAGAAGTCAGTACCCGGAAAATGAAAAAAAGCAGATCAATAACCGTCCATGACACTGCAATGGAAAGGATCATTTTTATCCTGTATTGCCTGATTACAGAAAAGCCTCCTCCTATGGACCTCGGGAATTTCATACATTCTGTTTAATTAGTTATCGTTAGCATACAGGGTGTGATCACAAATGATCCTTTTACCAATGCTTTTTGAGCCAGGCGACTACATTAAATTTTTAAAGCAAACAATTCAAGACTATTATTCTTTCCTTTTAATTCAATTGGGCCAAGACTCTCTGCCTGCCAGTTTCTCAATTTAATATGATCTAAAAAATCTTTTGATATGATAAATTTTTGATTAAGTTCATTGCAGGCAGTTCTGATCCGTGCAGTGGTATTCATAGTATCGCCACTCATTACCAGGTCTTTTTTAATAATACCAATTTCACCAATCGTTACTTCTCCCACATGAATACCGGCTTTGAACTCAGGGGACACTCCATAATTGCGCAAAAATAAATTCAGATTTTTATGAACAGATTTTCTTGCTTCAATAAGGGCATAAATACATTTTTTTGCGTTTCGTCTTGTATCCGGCCGTGATACTACGATTTCATCACCCACATATTGATAAATACGGCCTCCGTATTCCATAAGCCCTATTGAGATATAATAAATAAAATCACGGATGAATTTAAAGTATTCTTTATGGCCTAATTTTTCTGCAATAGCTGTTGAATCTTTCAGATCAATAAACATAATGATCCTTCTCTCATCTTTTGGGTGCACATATTTTCCCAGTACGATATCAACAAAAACCCCGGGGCGGAAAATATAAAAAAGAGAATCAATAACAGTCCATGAAGCAGCCACGATCAGGATCATTCTGAGCCTGTATCTTTTAATAACTGAAAATCCTGATGATATGGGCCGCAACGGTCTCATATTTTTTCTTTAATATAATTATAAATGGCTTTCTGAGCATTAAAGGTTGTGCCATTGGTAACAGGCTTCTTCTGTTGCACAGCCTCATCCAATATAACTGACTTATCTGTGTCGTTCCACTGCAACTCAAAGTAGTCGATGAGTTCTTTTTTGCAATCCGGCTTTTCAACAGGCACACAAACCTCAATCCGGCGATGCAGGTTGCGATTCATCCAATCGGCTGAACCCATGATCACTTCACAATCATCACCTGTTCCGAAAATAAATATCCGTGAATGCTCCAGGTACCTGTCTACAATTCTTTTCACGATTAGATTTCCGCCGCCAGAGGGAGGCACAAGACAACAAATACTTCTAATAATTAATTGAATTTTTACCCCCGAGTCTGCCGCTTTATAAAGCATATTGATCATTTCCGGCTCTTCAAGATTATTAAGTTTAAGTCTTATGAGACCCTGATCTTTTTTTGCTTTTTTGATTTCCTTTTCGATCAGGAGGTTGAACCTTTCTATCATGTTAAATTGAGAGACCAGCAATTTTTGGAATTTTAATTCAGTATGAATGACAGGCAACCGCCGTTTTTGCAAAAAATCGAAAAGCTGTAATAATTCTTTTGCAATAACCTTGTCAGCCGTTAATAAAACGTGGTCAGTATAAAAATGGGCTGTCACCTCATTGAAATTACCGGTGCTTAGTACGGAATAATATATTGTATTCTCAGGTTCCTGTTTTTTTATGATCGCGATTTTTGAATGCACTTTAATCCCCTGTATACCATATATCAATTTAATTCCTGCTTCTTTCATTTTGCGACTCCATTGGATATTGTTGGCTTCGTCAAATCTTGCTTTCAGCTCAAGCAATACAGTTACTCTTTTGCCGTTTTTCGCAGCGCTGATCAGCGCATTGGCAATAAGAGATTCAGGAGCCAGCCGGTACAGTGAAATTAAAATATCCGTTACGCCGGGATCAATCGCTGCCTGGTTAAAAAAAGAAAGAATCGGGTTGAAAGACTCATACGGCAGGTGGATCAATATATCTTTTGTTGTGATGAGGTGAAAGATATCCCCCATTTTGGCCATTGCAGCCGGATATAGCGGATCTTGTTTTTCAAAAGATAATTTTTTTCCAAACGTTGGAAATGTTACAAGGTCCTTAAGATTATGATATCTGCCGCCATCGAACATTTCATCAAGCTTGACCGATAATGCGGAAGCCAGGAATAATTGAACATTTTTAGGCAGGCCATTCTCATATAAAAGTCTCGAAGGTGGTCCGAAATCTCTTTTATTTAATTGTTTTTCTATTTTATTCAGAATATCTGGTTCGTACTCTTCGTCAAACTGGAGTTCCGCATCACGATTGATTTTGAAACTATAAGTACTTAGTATTTCAAAACCCGGGAATACATACTGAATATTTTCACGAATGATGTCATCTATGAAAATAACATGCTCAGTACCATTAACCGGGGTTAAAGTAAAAAAACGGGGTAACTGATAAGAAGGAATATTTACAATAGCATGCCTGATCAGTTCTTCCTCCGGTCTATTCAGTGCAATAATAAAATAAAGCCGGTTGTTTTCAGGATCGAATTTTTTTTTACCATCCAGCCATAACGGTTGAATAAAGGAAAGCACCTGTGATAAAAAAATTTCAAATATCTGGTCTTTATGTTCGTCTTTTATGGGCTCATTGTAATAAAGATAAATGCCGTTCGCCCTCAGCTCCGGCAAAATGCCTGTCAGTAATATGCTTCCAAATTCTTCAAGCTGGTTGGTTATTTCAGCCTGTATCTTTTCAATCACTTCTTCCGTCCACTCGCCCGTAATTTCCTTTTTTGTTTTCTTCTTTAATACTGCAATCGCAAGTATGGCCGGGTAACGAATACGAAAAAATTCATCGAGGTTCGAAGAAAAAATGGATAAAAATTTTAGACGCTCAAACAAAGGAACTGATGGTGAGGCAGCTTCCTGTAACACCCTGTAATTAAAACTGAGCCAGCTTAGTTCCCTGTTGTAAAACATTTTTCTTCATTTATAAGGGAGAAGTATGAGGCGTGGTGATAACGGTTGTGCTTTCCGGGCTTTTAGTAAATACAGCAATGGTAAAGGCCATTACTGAAATAACAATACCTATCATGAAAATATTATAAGCTATGCGTAACAGTTTATATTTTTTTCCCAATACGACACCTAAAAAATATACATCTTTGATCAGGGACCCGTACAAATACTCAGGGTCCCGCATCATAATGCTCATTCCCCATTTATAATCTTCAAGCGAAGCCTTATAAAAATTTCCAAAGAACAGCAGGTTTGTTTTTTTGTTTGTGATATCTTCTTTTGTAAATCTTCCCCCGGTAACTGTAGGTCTGGTGGCCAGGATGGATAGAACAATGGTAATAACAGAAGACATCAGAAAAATAATGGTAGGAATTACAAGGAAGGGATCTGTTTCAAACTTTCGAAAAAGAACAGAGATGCTTACTGAAATGATAATTGCGTTGACTGATATCAGGATGTTAGCCTTTCTATCCGCCATCTCGCTTAACCGTAAATGATTAGAGGAAGCAAGGCGCACCATAGTTTGTATTCCTTTTGAAATCAGGCTGCTTGTTTGTTTTGCCTGCTTGACCTCATCTTTATCCGTATCGAATAAACTGCCTTCATCAGCATTGGCAGCGTTCTCAATAATCTTGTTCTTTAGCCTCTCGATATTCTCCTGTTTGCCTTTGTTTAATAATTCTATGCAGTAAGAAGTATAGTACTGATGTTTTTCAAGGAACTCAAGTGTTTTTACATCCCATTCCGTTTTTGACATTCCATTGTCCATTGTCATTTCCTTTCTTACCTGCTTGTTTGTCTTTTTAAATTCTTTTGTACCGAGATGATAGGTATCTGCATCGCAAACTATTTGCTGTAATAAAGTGGTAGGTTCATTGGATCGTTTTGTGGCGAGAATGCATCCTTTAATAGTTTCAATTAGTTCCGGGTCTTGATGACTGCCTTCCATAAATGATCGCATCAGCTCAACACTTTTTTCTTCATGAATTTCAGGGGTTGTAAAAAGATGACCGGTATCATGAAACCAGGCAGCAACGTACACCGCCATCATTTCCTTTTCGCTAAGCTTATAATGCGCCGCGATCTCTTCAGTTCTTTTTACAATTTCGCGTGTATGTTCTAATGAATGAAAAATGAGTTTTGGTTTTTTATTTGCCTCGAATAAATTAGTTACGTGATCTTCTACTTGTTTATAGATATTCTTAGTCATATGTTCAGCTTTAGAAAGTGAGGTTTATTTTTGTTCCTACGGAAAAATTGAAAAGATTTTCTTCGTCAGAAAAAGCAATCGTAGCAGAAACGATCACTAACTTGAATGGTATAAAATAAAAACCTCCACCATAGGCATCATGCCATTTTGTTGATGATTCATTTTTTAGCCACACTCTTCCTACGTCATTAAAAACTACCAGACCCAGTATCCCGGGAAACAAATATGATTTCACATCCATTAATTTTATCCTGGCTTCAAGACTGTTGTAGGCTATTGATGAACCTGAAAATCGCGTTTTACGAAAACCGCGTAAAAAATTATTAGCGCCGAGGTTGAGTGCCTGGAAATATTCAAAATGCTTACTGAATATATGGCCTGCTCCAATATGGGCAACAGCAATAAAATTTGCGGCTTCACTGATGCTTGCATACACACTCATATCAGAAGTAAGGCTGCTAATGTTATTCGCTTTTTTTGTAAGGGCAGCCATTGAAACAAATTCGGTATTCCATTGCACACCCCGTGTAGGGAAAAGTTCATTGTTAAGGTTGTTGAAGTTGACAGCAAGCTTTCCGCCGAGATAGGTTTTTTTAGTATATACACTTGCAGAATCGAGTCCGATTAAAGAAGGCTTTGCCAATATCTTATCAATATTGTCTGAAAGCTTATTCCAGTAATAATATGTAGCAGGACCGAACATTAAATGTAGTCTTTCAAAAAATCGCAGGCGGAAAAGAATTATAGCTTCCGCGTAATTATAGCGCGTGCGATAAAATTTAAGATCGTGTTGCGTATCTATTTTGGTTTTATTGCCAAGTCCAAAAAAATTATTCAACGTTGGATTTACATACGCAATATTTACCAGGAAATCATTATTACGAAAAAAATGATTGAATTCGCCTGCATATTTCCATTGAAAAGCTCCTTTATTCACTGCATACAAAGAGGAAAGTCTTTGTTCTGTTGCATAAGGCTTGTTTCTGAAACCATAAGTTCTCCTTACAAAACCGGGTCCTGTAAAAAAGCCATCTTCAACGTTATAGCCAATGTTTAATTTAGGAAAGCGATTGAAGTTATAATTAAAACCTAAAATATTATAGTAGTTAACAGGCGGCTCAGTAGAGAATAAATTTCTTGTCCGGCTTTTATGCAGGATAATATTTTTTTCAGTGGTGAGGTCATATAGGTAATTTATTACATGCCCTTTTATATCAAACGTATCATTTCCTTTCCCGCCTATAGCACTAACCCTGATCCTTGACCTGACCGTTGAATCGATCTCAAATTTATCATCATCATTTAAACCATACAGCCTGATATCCCTGGTTACATGCGGATCAAATATCCTGTCATACATTACAAAACTGGTGTCATTCTTTTTTCCTCTTGCATATACCTGTACCCGTAATCCTTTTCCATAACCTGATACCTTAAAATATTCTTTCTGATTACTTCCAATTACATTTACTCTTTTTGAAATAAAGCGATAATATGTCATGGCGGGACCCTGCAATATATTTCTGCGACTGATAAGCTTACCGGTAATTACAGCACTGTCCATTTTATAAATATTGGGTGGCAGTTTTTTTACGGCAGCGATTATTACTGAATCGGTAAGGGTTTTTTGGAAATCGGCAATTCCTTTTTTCCATTCGTCTGCATCAAGATCAGTTAAAAATAGCCGGTCAAAATCCCGCGCTGGCCAGCTAAGCCAGTTTACTCTGGGAATATTATAGCGAAAACCTTTTAGCATCGGCAATGATCTTTCTGAGGCTATTCCCAGTATTAATCCATTTGAGCGGAAATAAGCCTGGTCTCTATCCTTTGGAATCGGGTAATAAAGTTTTCCTTTACCTGTATCAGTGGTTGCCCATCTCCATTGATCAAAATGGCGATCAAAATCGCCAATAAGAATATCCAGCAATCTTGCCCTTAAAACCAGGGGCTGGTCCGCCCGGTGATCATTTTCTTCAATTAGTTTGTCAAAAACCTTAATGGTGCTTTTTGTGTCTTCACCGTAGCGGGAAGGGTCTTTTTCTTCAAGAGTACAAACCGTATTTGCAAAGAGCGGCCTGTAATAACCAAAGGCAGGATCATCAGGAACAAAAAATACTTCAGGCTGGGTTGTTACAATATTGAGTGCTTTTGCCAGCGGTGGTATGGTAAGGGGAGCATAAGGATGTGATGCTGAAATAAAATCCTGCACAAGATCTGATGCAAATGTATTTCTGAAATTTTCCGGAATCGCATTGGCCGGATTTTTATCAATGCTTCGCAACTTCCATTCTTTTCCTTTCGTATCAACAAGCGTTAATGATTTTGTTTGCTTGCCGCCACCAAGGCTTACAATCTTTAAACCACCTTTTTCTGTATGAATATCGAATACCTTCATATTAACCGGTGCAGACCATTCTTTACGGTAGTTGGTTCCTACCATAATTCTTTTTGCCCATCCGGCGCTATCATACTTGTCACTCCCGGAAATATTGATAGTATCCTTATATTTGATTGTTTCAGGAGCTTCGATTTTTCTTTTTGTAGAATCAGCAATGGATTCCGGTATTTTTGAAAAATTCTCGATGACCTCCGAATAAACTTTTTGCAATGAATCTACTGTATAAAAACTTACTCTTACATTCTTATTAATGGACACTTCTAAAACAGCAAAACCATTAACAGATGTTGCGAATGGCGTTTTTTTATTTTTAGAAACCCTGTTGTGTTTTGAACCACCACCACTTACAATATAATTATAACTGCTGTCCCTGATCAATGCCAGGCTATGCTCATGACCGGCTACAAAAATGAGGTTGGGATATTTTTTTGCAACTTTTTCCACTGCAGTAATCATTTCAGCATAAAAGGGATGTTTCAGATCCTGCGGACTGCCGAACACACTTCTTGCAATGGGATAGATAGAACCTAAGCCCGGTAAGGGTATATATAATTTTGGATTGATGTCAGTGAAGGGAAAGATGTGTTGTTTCAATTTAAAATATCCTCCATGCGCTCCATTGCTTTTAAAAGTATGATGCCCCGCAAGAATGATAAGTTTTTTTGAATTTCGGCTAAATATATCATCGAGTTGAGTGAGAACCTCGTCTTTTGTTTTGCAATCACAGTCAGACTCAATTTCGGGCTTATCATAGGGATGAATCCACCATTGGGTATCAAACATCACAAGGGTTACATCAGGAGTTAAAGAAACTTCGACAGGCCCCGGGCAGCCATTTTCAGGATAGAATTTTACATTCTTTTTCCCTAACTGGTCAACATAAAGTTGTTCCCTGATTACTGTTTCCCATCCATTGCGACTACCATTTTCCCAATCATGATTACCGGGGATCATATATATTTTTGCAGGAGTATTATCAGCAATAGATAGTTCAGAATCTAGTACATTTCGCGAGGCCATGTAATAACTATACTGTTCATCAGGCAAACCTGACTTGTATAAATTATCGCCAAGGTAAAGTACAGATGTTTTTGCATCCATTGGAATCAATTGCCTTACCGCATCCACAACGGGGTGATGACCATTTGTCAATTCGCCGGCATCACCGATCAATATAATCCTGGTTGCAATGGTGTCTTTTTGCGCATGCACCGATGCATAAACAAAAAAAAGAATAGCCAGAAAGAGGAAGGTTTTCATTGCCGGTTATTTTAATTTATTGTACTTAAAAAGAAGTATATCGGCAGCACCTTTTTCAGCAGCTTCGTTTGAAATGATAAGGTCGCCTTTCGGTGTAAACGCCAGTCCCTCTGGTTGTTTAAATAAGGCAGGATCAATTTTGTAAGAATTTTTAACCGTATGATCTTTATTCAGAATTACCAGCGCATTATTCACTGATGCAAGGATATATAGCTCTCCCGTTATCGGGTGAATAGCGGCAGCCGAAGGTTTAAACTTTAGCTCCTCATTAAGTTGTTCTTTTATTTTTGCAGTTTGGATAGTAAAGGAAGGAAAAAAAGAATCGTTTGAGGGATCAAAAGCCCAACTGCTGACCTCTTTCTTTTGATTCCCCGCACAATTTTTACAAACTAATACCAGTCTGTTTTGTGTACTATCATAAAATAAAGATTCAAACTCATTTTTTCCTTCTTCCGTTAATTTGTAAGATTGGATTGAGATAGAATCGCCTAAAAAAAATTTAAATTTTTCTATTACGCCTTTACTTTTCAGGACATAAAAATTACTGTCAACAAGCGCGAGATCTTCATAATCGGCCCCTGAAGAGAATTTCCATCTTTCGATATGCAAGGGTATTTTGAGGTGTATTTTGTACAACCACCCCTTTTCATCCTCGATGGCAAAGATGCTGCTGTCTTTCGGATAGTAAACAACACCAGATATTTCATCCAAAGCGGGGGGTAATTTATAATCATAGGGCTTGCCGAAATCATAGCCAGGCGGAGAGGAATATGAACCGGGCTTTTTTGCATTACAGGCAACCAGGCAAACAATAAAGCTTGAAAAAATTAAGGCAAACAAGATAAAAAAAGCGAAAATTTTGGGCCATGGTTGAGGATGCCAGGTATTCATATTTTCAAATCTTCTATTTGTAATGCTATAAGTTACACAAAAGTTCTGCCAAAGCAATAGAAACTTAAAGGGTTACTAAAATCAAAAAGACGAATGCTACAATAAAAACAAATCAATCTACAATGAAAATAAGACTGAATTCTTTAATCGTGAAGTAATTAAGAAAAAAAAGGGATTATAAAGACCCCCCTTTTTTGATAAAAACAACCCCGAAATTGTATTCTTATCTGGTAAGTAACTGGCTGGAGGTAACTGGGGATAACTCAACATTTGTCCTTGTTTTTACACTGTCATAATTTATATCAACACGTAAAGCTTTCAGGCCGATTACTCCCTGCAATTCTTCCAGCTCTATTTTTTCAATCCCTGGTTTTAATAATTGCCGGTTTTGCAGGAATTCAATATATTCTTCATACTCAGAAGCTTCTTTTACCTGAGAATAAACGATAGCTATCTTGCCGGGTTGGGTTAATCTTTCATTCGTATCTTTTATACGAACTTTATCAATTCTCTTTTTGATGATCTCATAACGGGTGTTATAAGCCCCATCCACATCAAATTTTCTTTCAGAAATCCGGAAGCTGATACTGATGGGAAGGCTTTGTGCAAGTATGAGCTGGGTAGTATTAAGCGGATGGGATAATTCATTTTTTATTTGTTGCACCATCCGGGAAGCCTTTGTTAATACGTTCAATTGCCACAATTTCATATTACGGAGGTACAATTCATTAAATTTTTTCCCTGGAGCAATAGATTGGCCAATGTAAATATTAAAATCGATTCCATCAGTTACGTAACGCTCAAAGTAGTGAGGAAAAATCTGTTGTGCTTCTAATTGCTCCTGGTCAATAAAACCGGCTAAAGCATCATTGAGCCTGGCAATGCTTTCTTCGAAATCCTTGCGATGATGGTAGATAGCATTTTTATGAGGATCAATAGCCGCAAAATACTGATTGATTTCTTCTTTTAATGATGGCGTTGCTTCTGCGAGATGATTGAAAACCTCAACTATATCATGCTGCAAAAAATCATATACCTGCAACTCGTCTTCCGACAATAAAATATCTGTAACTGAGTCAATGTATTTCTCCGTTTTAAAATCTATTTCTTCCAGCAGGGGAAATTTAATTTCTGACAATGCCTTTTTTATAACCTTTCTTATTAACTGTAATTGTTCTATCAGGTCAAGCTGGATAGCCTGCATTCTTTTAACAGATGAATTGCGTATATCAATGGAGCCATATAAAGGGTAAACATTGTTAAAACTGATTGGCTCTATCTTTTTGTCTTGTCCTGTTTTCCTGTTCATGATGTAGTTAAAGGCAGTTTCGGTGAATTTCCATTCTACGGCCGGTTGTACAGCTGTAAAATTTTCTTTGATCACCTTGTCCACCTGGGTATCCAGGCCTTCTATTGTTTTTTCAATAGCAAGAGTAAACAGAGGAAGAGCTTTTTCAATTTTATCAATATGAATGTTCTTTAATTTGCCCGGTATATCTGATACTATTTCCAACAGTCCCAGCAACTGTCCATTTTGTTTGAGCGGGCATAAGATTAAGCTGCGGGCGCCCATTTCATAATATAATTTCAGGCTTTCTGATTCTATACTATTTTTTTTGTCCAGGTCTTCAAAAACAATCGGTTGATCATATTCTTTAAAAAGATCCTGGAAACACTGACCTACTTTATCTTTTTCTTTTGGCGCATCATTATGTTTAAAGACTATACTATTGCTATTGTGCATAGCAGAATAAATATTATGATTATTCATTTGAAAAAAGGGTATAATACCAACCTTTATGTCTGCCATGCCCAGCAGGTTCTGCATGGTTGATTGCAATTTCCGATATACAGAAGCATCTGTAAACGTGTTGATGGTTAATAAAGTGTTCTTTATTTCTGAAATAATTTCCTGTTCGGTTACATCATTAATCCTCAGGATAACCAACCCTTCAAACATAAATTTTTCAAGTGGTAACTTCTCCATAAGTTCTTCCAATGGCATCACACGGTTGGTTTTTTTACAAATAATATTTTCGGGTATAGTTGGAAATTCTCCGATAGGATTCACATCTACAAATCTTGTGTCCACATTTATTTCAAAGTAACTTGTGAGACCGGTTGAAGGATCAACGTAAGGGTAAATAGTGCGGGAAGGGCCGGATGAATGATGCTTTAAATATTTTTTGAGAATAAGACAATAGGCAAAGTTTAGCTTATTATGATTGAGATTATTGCGGATACTATCCGGCACGTTTATCTCGCTGGTGCCATGTTTTAAAAACATGCTCTGAAACAAACGTGATGAATAAATGATATTGAATTTAAACGGAAAGGTGACAGCATAAAGATTTTCATGCTCAGTTATAGTAGGAGGAAATAAAGTAGACAGCAACATTTCAATAACCTCTTCATACGGTTTTAATAAGGAAGTATCTGAAAAAGGTTGCAAAAGTTCAGGGGCGCTTTCAATCTTTGCAATCAGATCGCCATATAATTTTTGTGCGCCAGGCTTACCCTCACTAATCGTTTTTTTTAATATGTTTATTAGCGGCTGAAAAGATAAGCGGCTATTAAAAACAAAATCTTTGATTTGCAGGCTTTCGATTGACATATTATTTTTCTCCTTATTATAAGGTGGGTTCCAAAGATTACGAGGTGGAATGCAAAATTAATAATTTCGGCCGGATCGTTCCCGTAGGCTGACGAGTGAAGCGGGAAAATATTTTAAAACACCTGGTACATTAAAGAATCATGATTAACTCTATTAGAAACAACCAAAACTAAGTTTTGTTTACAATCACCGGCCGGGTTTTGATATAACTTTTTGAAAATACTTACAGGCTTTGGGTAGGCCGCAGACTTCACAGCGGGGCGTCCGGGCTACGCAAATATATCGTCCATGCAAAATGAGCCAATGATGTGCTTTATGTATGTAATTTTCAGGGATATTCTTCACCAATTCTTTTTCTATAGCAAGGGGCGTAGAGGCTGATTGTGAAACAAGGCCGATCCGTTTACTGACTCTCATTACATGGGTATCAACAGCCATATTAGGCTGACGATCAATAACGGAAGTAATCACATTTGCTGTTTTCCTTCCGACTCCGGGTAACTGAGTTAATTCTTCTATTGTCATCGGAATTTTGCCATTGAATTTTTCAACCACTTTTTTGGCCATCCCGATAAGATGTTTTGTTTTATTGTTGGGGTAAGAAATGCTCTTGATGTAAGGAAATAATTCTTCAAAACCTGCCATGCTAAGGGATTGTACATCGGGATATTTCTCAAAAATAGCCGGAGTGGTCATATTTACCCGCTTATCAGTACACTGAGCAGAAAGTATAACGGCTACTAAAAGCTCGTAAGGATCATCATAGATCAATTCAGTTTCTGCATCGGGATTATGTTTTTCAAAATAATCAATGACAAACTTATAGCGTTCTTTGCGGGTCATAGTGCAAGATAATAGTGAATGCTGAAAGCTGAATAGTGAAAGATTCAACCAAATAAAAAAGCATCCCGCTTATGGCGGGATGCTAAATAATTTGAATAGCGATAACAATGCAAAAGATTCCGCCGGGGCGGAACAGGCGAGGAAAAGAATTATCCCGCATGGGGCCGGGACTGAAGCCAAAAAAATTATTTCACCGCCTCATTTGTCTTCTTTCTCGCATAATTTAAAACATTCAAAACAATGCGGGTGCGTGGAGATTTCTTGATCCCGTCCAGCCTTTCTAATGAAGTTTTTAAAACGGCAAGTTTTTCACGCAGGGTCCAATCCTGCTTTAATGCATTTTCAATTGCGGTTGTTTGTTTAGCCGAGGTTTCTTTGTATAAATACAATAATAGATCCTCAGGGGTAAAATTTGTCATGTGCAAGTGTTGATGTCCAAAAAATAAGTGTCCTAGTAAGTAAAAGTGAAACGTCCGTATTATAAACGGGTATCGGGATACCCTTATTGTGTTAAAACAGGGAAAAGTCAATCAGCCTGCTTTTCAGGCACCAGGAAAAGGTCCTCATTATCCCGTTTCATATAGTATTTTTCCCGGGCATATTTTTCGAGGGTGGCGGGGTTATTTTGCAGCTTTTCCAGTTCAGTTTTCTCTTTATTTATCTGGTCAGTATAATATTTTTCACTTCGTTGCAGTTCCCTTAGCTCTTGCCGGTGATGCCTCATAGTGAAGACATCTCTTTCGTCAAAAAAGAGCATCCAAACCGCAAATGCGGAAAAGGCAATAAAAAATTTATTTCGAAGCCAGGAAGGGAGCTGGGTTAGTAATTTCATAGTTTGATGTTTGAGTCAATGGTCTCAAATGTCAACATTAAATGCTAAATTAATCATTTTCACCCTTAGTAATCAATTGCAGCAAGTTTTCTTTTTTCACAGGCAACCCATTCAAATTTCCTGAATGGGTTCAACTATCAATAGTTTCCAGATCTTTATTTGCCAAATTTAATTTTTCCTTTCGGAAATAAAGCAGAAAATCCAAGGAGTTCTTCAATGCGAAGCAGCTGGTTATATTTAGCCATACGATCGGTACGGCTTGCACTGCCTGTTTTAATTTGACCGCAATTTAATGCAACCGCTAAATCGGCAATCGTTGTATCTTCTGTTTCTCCACTACGATGACTCATGATTGTATTGTAACTGTTATGTTGAGCTAATGTTACAGCATTAATGGTTTCGGTGATTGTTCCTATCTGGTTCACTTTTACAAGTAAAGCATTGCCCACTCTCTTTTCAATACCTTCCTGCAAACGGGTAACATTGGTTACAAAAAGATCATCACCTACCAATTGAATTTTGCTTCCTAATTTATCAGTCAATAATTTCCAGCCTTTCCAATCATCTTCCGCCATTCCATCTTCAATAGAAACGATCGGATAATTTTTCACCCAATTAGCCCAGTAGTCTACCATTTTCTCGCTGCTTAGTTTTTTCCCATCCGATTTATGAAAATGATAAACTTTTTTTGCCCCATCATACATTTCACTTACGGCAGGATCCATGGCAATAGCAACCTGGGTGCCTGCTTTGAAACCAGCGGCACTAATCGCAGTCATTACCGTGTCAATGGCCTCTTCATTGCTTTGAATATCGGGGGCAAAACCACCTTCGTCCCCTACGTTGGTGCTGTAACCTTTTTTCTTCAGAACGGATTTCAAAGCGTGAAAAACTTCAATTCCCCATCTTAATCCTTCACTAAATGTTTCGGCTCCGATTGGCATTACCATGAATTCCTGGAAGTCTATTTTATTATCGGCATGAGCACCTCCATTTAAAATATTCATCATAGGTATCGGTAGTGTTTTTGCATTTGTGCCGCCGATATACCGATACAAAGGAAGAGCCGCCTCTTCAGCCGCAGCTTTTGCCGCAGCCATGCTTACGGCAAGAATTGCATTGGCGCCCAGGTTCCCTTTATTTGGAGTACCATCCAATTGTATCATCATTTCATCAATACCGGTTTGATCAGCTACATCATAACCCAGCAATTTCGGTGCAATTACGTCGTTCACATTTTTTACAGCTTTCAAAACTCCCTTGCCTCCAAACTTTTTCTTATCACCATCGCGAAGCTCTACGGCCTCGTGTACGCCCGTGCTGGCACCGCTGGGAACGGCTGCACGACCCAGTGCACCTTCATCCGTTAATACATCTGCTTCCACAGTGGGGTTGCCACGGCTGTCCAGAATCTGTCTTGCAAAAATTTCTGAAATGTAACTCATGATTCGATTTAGAATTTAATAATGAAGATTGAATATTTTTGTTACCAGTATTTGTCCCGATAGCTATCGGGATTTTACCTGGCTTTCGTTCGCATTCTTCAACACTCTGAATACTATCCGGCATTTTGTGTTAATGAACGAAACACTTCTTCCAAACTCTGGTCTTCGCTTTGCAAAGAAACGATGTTGAGATTATTCTGCAAGGAGAGTTCTAAGATTTGTTTTCTTACGGCTTCCGGATTTGAGGTTTGAATCCGATAGCTATCAGATTTGAAGTTTGAGGTTTGAGGTTCATCTACCATCGAAACATCATTTAATTTTTCCAACAAAGTTTTATCAATTGTTTCTTTAAATTTTACCATTACCACATGTTGGTCTTTTTTCCCTTTCTGTAAATTGCTCAGCTTATCATCTGCAACAATCTCCCCTTTATTAATTATAATAACTCTATCGCAGATTGCTTCTACTTCCTGTAAAATATGGGAGGAGAATAAAACCGTTTTATTTTTTCCTTGTTGCTTTATTACTTCCCGTATTTCAACAATCTGGTTAGGGTCAAGCCCGCTTGTGGGTTCGTCCAGAATCAAAACTTCAGGATCATGTATCAGTGCTGCAGCCAGGCCTACCCGTTGTTTGTAACCTTTCGAAAGTTGCCCTATTTTTTTCTTTGATTCCGGAGTTAATCCAACCATATCTATTACCTTGTTGACTGCAGACCCCTGACCGTTGACCGAATGTACTTCCGCAATAAATTCCAAATATTCTCTCACATACATATCATAGTACAAAGCATTAGCTTCGGGCAGGTAACCAATTTTCTTTTTTGTCATTAAAGGGTTGGCTGTAACATTAATACCAGAAATAAATGCATCTCCCCCCGTCTGCTGAAGATAACCCGTTAATATTTTCATAGTCGTGGATTTACCGGCACCATTTGGTCCCAGGAATCCTACAATTTCACCTTTATCAACTTTGAAGGAAATATTGTTTACCGCTTTTTGCTCACCATAAACTTTAAGAAGATTTTTTACTTCGATAGACATAAGACGATGTAGGAATTAGCCAATTTGCGGATTTGCGAATTTAAGTTATTTCATTCGCACATTGGACATTTGCATATTTGCACTTTTATTTCACGGCTACCGCAATCTTTGAATCAGCTGTGCCATAATATAAAAACCATCTATTCTTATAATTCACCAGCCCTTCCACAAAACAAACCTCGTTAACCTGGCCTGATGTTTCATAAGGCTTATCGGGTTTGATAAAATAATTATTCATTCTCTGCAATATTTTAGAAGGATCATTTCTATCAAACAAAATTTGTGAGGCAGCGTATGCACCTTCTGCTATACCGGTATCGCCTTTTGCCCGAACATTCCGGCTATTATATATCAGCAGTATTCCATTTTCAGTCAGCATAGCCGGCGGGCCCGATTCAACCAAATCACTATCAAATTTTCCTTTTCTGGGTCCAAATACACTCAGCAATTCTCCATGACCATCTTCAGCAGGTTCCCAGTGGATAAGATCATCAGAAGAAGCAAGAAAAATATCAGTATCGCCCCAGTACATCCAATACCTGCCATTAATTTTTTTAGCAATCGCCTTACCGTCTTCATATTTACAAATAACAGAACCTGATTTGCTCCATTTGTTTACATATTTTCCATTGTATGCTTTTGTAAACGCAAGCCCGTGTTTTGTCCAATGATATAAATCAGTCGATGTAGCTATGAGTAACCTGGCTTTATCACCATCAAAGCCCGTGTAGGTAAGATAGTAGGTACCGGTTTCATCTTCCACAATCCTGGGATCTTCACAACCACCTTCCCATTCATATTTTTTTGTTGAATCATTATCAGGGTACAAAACAGGTACTGGATGCCTGTTAAAATGTAGTCCGTCAGTGCTCCATGCTATCCCGGTTCTTGATGTGCCTGCGTATTTTCCAATTTTATCTTCTGCCCGGTACAAAAGAAAAACAGTGTCATGCCGTACAACTGCAGCAGGATTAAAAACATCCTTTTCTTCCCATTTCAGTTTCTCTTTTCTTACAGGACAAAAAAATTCTGTTGTTGAATCGGGAACTAATATTGGATTGACGTTATCTTCTTTTATAAAAGGCAACAATGCCCAGTCTTCCTTTTTCTTCTCAACTGTATTTTTTTGAATTGAATTTTTGCAGGAAAAACCTGCGAGGGTCATTAAGATAATAATTGCAAAACGCATACAGAGTTTTAAATGTGGCCGATAATCCTCATAGGCCTGTTTCCAATATTCAACCGCATTCTTTAGAAACTATTTAAATTTATATTTTGTAACTACCAGGGATAACAAAAAGGTATACGGTATTCTTTGAACCACATTAGAAACATAGGGACATAGGCCTCACATAGACTTTCCTATGTGTGTATTTTCTATGTAGACTATGTGCCTAATGTGGTAAAAAGCCATAAGCGAAATCTTTATAATTAAATTTAAATAGCTTCTTACAGATCGTCATATTCATAAAGCGGATCAATATGCGTTCCCGACTTCATTTCATATACGGGTTTAATA
>Ga0137463_1000311_pt1 | contig 18095 bp, 27 predicted proteins | sample EasRivERMGT800_2_FD_102333 | JGI IMG/M metagenome (GOLD analysis project Ga0137463, IMG submission 102333) | Soil microbial communities from meander-bound floodplain in the East River, Colorado, USA - East River MetaG ERMGT800_2 | ecosystem: Environmental > Terrestrial > Soil > Floodplain ...
ATATGCAGCTAATTTAGGAGTAAGTAAGAATGCTATTTATAACACATGGAGAAGAAAAGGTAAACTGGATGGATATGTAATAGTGGTTTTTAAAGGTTTTAATTTTGTGGTGGCATCATAACATACTTATTATGTTACCTATAACACACATTAACTTTCCATTAACTATTCATTTGATTGCTTGTTACCTTCAGTAAACTAGATTTGTGCTTTCTAATAACTAAACTAAAAATCTTTCACTCATGTTTACAGTATCATTTAACTATTTTGGGAAACCTCGTTTCGCGCCTAAAAGTCATATCCTTTTAAAACAATGGCAATATGATATTAAAAAAGCAAAATTATTTGAAACAGAAATTGATGCTAATAAATATGCTGCATTGCTGTTATCTCTTAACGATATTCATATATCTGATATTAATGTAACCGCATTATAACCATATCTATTAATAACTAAACTAAATAACATGAACCGCTTCACTTTCAAAACCGTTTCCCCATCTTTATTTGATTGTCAAAAGTCTTTCGATGCATGGCAATTTACCGCACCTGTTTGTAATATTGGTGAGGTTGTAAATATTGGCAAATACGGCAATAATACAGCACTTTATATTAAGTCTGCCAAACTACATGAAGGCGATTTTAGTATCCTGGATAGTTTGCCTGAACATGGCACATTAAGTAAAGTTATTCAATACGTGCCATCCATTAGTGGGTATTTGGCTGCATATACTTCAATGTAATTATCAATCGTTACGTTACATAAAACGTTTTATATTCTATTCACTTACTTAAAATTTCAAATTATGACATTCATAGAAAAATACGAATATTTTTTTACTGACATTGAGGCCTTTGGTAAATTTTACCCTAAAAGGTTTAATAAAGATGTTAGCATTGATGAGTTAAGAGTATTCGCTAAAGATAGGCTTAACTCAAATGTTCCGTGTATTATAGGGACAGCTAAAAGCATGTTAGCTGACCTTAACAAGTGCAATGCTATTACTGATCAATTATATTAATTCATTTACTTTAATACTTATTTTTTATGACTATTGAGAAAAAATACATCGGGACTTATAAAGTTTATAAGGTATTTAGAATATCCCGCAAACGTCAAATAATTGAACGTGGTTTAACTAGAGATCAAGCAATTAGATTAGTTAATACTTACCTTAATAGTTCCCGCTCTATGGTTGTTTTTGACAAACAATTTACTTCAGATAAATATTTTATTTAACCACTTAATACAATTTAACATGAAAACCTACAATTTAGATCAAGAAATTTTAGACATTACTAATAAAGCAGCTATTGAAATAAAAGCAGCCAAAATAAAGGCTGAAGCTTTTAATAAAGTACCTATTGATAATAAAAATATCATTGTTTATACTTCTTCTAAGGTTTTTAGAATAGGCTTTGGATGGGGGACGCCACTAACAAAGGCTGAAGTAAAAGCAGTATTTGAAGCTTATCCTATTGCTGAAGGGAATAACTACGAAATGAAATTTGCCAATAGTGGAAAAAACTTTGAAACTGATTCATCTTTAGTGGTTAAATGGGATAATTCACATTCATATCATTTCACCAAAGTATTTAAACTTAATTACTCTAGCAATGATATTGATATTGAAATTACTGTGCCTGTTTCTCATTTTGGAAATCATGTGTATTATAACAAACATCAAGGCAAACATTTGGGCTTTGGTAGATATGAATCGTTTAATGATATGTTTATTGATTACTTCTATACTCAAAGCTATTCAGGAGGATATAATATATTGTATTTTTTAGAAGGAGCTGAAAGTTTGGAAGAATATATAAATTTTGTGAAAACAGGGGAATTTAAATTTGAGATTATTACAATATGTAAAATACAAACTGCATAAAGCAAGAAATTCTATGAATGAGCAAGATATAATAAAATATAAAGCTGCTTATTTAGACCTACAAAGGTTTGACAATGGCCTTTATAAAGAATATGCGAAACATAATTTTACTACCTTATTTTAAAAACAACAACATGAAAACAGATAATATAAACACGATAGTATTGCCTGAAGATATTTTGGCTAAATACTTAAAAACTAATCCAGATACTTATATGGCTTTCCTGGATGGCGCTATATGGCAATTAGGAAAAGATAAAGCTATTATTGATAAGCTAAAAGAACATTTAAATAGACTTATTGATAGAATAGAGGAAAATGAATTAAGCACCTCATTCCCGTTTGCATACAGAAAAGCAAAGGAATATTTAAAAGAAATAGAATCAGATAACAGTTAATCGTAACGGTTCGTAACGTTACGTAACAAATAACAATGTGAAAGCAAAAACTATGCATCCAAATATAACCTCAATAGAAAGGCAATTACAATTTGTAGAGTATTACCATGCTGGATTAACTATTTTGGAAATAGCTAAAAAACTAAAAGCTAGTGAAAAAATTATCTCTAAATATTTAAAACTGCATGGAGCTAAAAATATAATCAGATTAGAAAGATCAAGATACCCTAGAAATGGGAAAAGTGATATTGATTATTTCAACGAAAATTATATAATAAATGAGATAACTAATTGTTGGCAATGGCAAGGGAATAAAAATGTTAAAGGATATGGGCAATTCTGGTTTGATGGAGATACAAAAGGAGCGCACAGGTTTGCATATTTACGGTTTAATGGCATTATTAAGAAAGGCTTATTTGTATTACATAAATGTGATAATCCTGGTTGCGTTAATCCTAATCACTTGTTTTTAGGTACTCAAAAACAAAACATGGAAGATAAGGTGTATAAGAATAGGCATAAAACAGGCAAACAAAGCCTTTCTACGGCAATTAAAAATGAATTGGTTAATAGGAGGTGCGAAGGCGAAAAAATCTCAATATTGGCCAAAGAATATAATTTGAATTATGACAGCTTATTTATGTTCTTTAAAAGGCGAAAGCTAACGAACATAAGACAAGGTTAGATTTGGTTAAACGGCGGGTATTTCTATACCTGCCAATATTTTTAAACTTCTTAAATTTAATACAATGAAAACGGCAAACAAAAAACTAGAACAGATAAATGAATATTATTCCAATAACTTATCCTGCGAAGATGCAATAGAATCTCTTATTTATTTAACCAATAAGAATAGAGGGAAATATGTAACTGAAAACCATTTACGTAATTGTTATTATTCATGTACTCTAGGTAACTTACTTAAAAAATTAGACCCTATTGCATTTAATCTATTTTTTGAATAATTAAAACTAACAAACCATGCATAACAACAACCAATTAGCCAATATGATGGATGAAAGCTTTGAATTACCAGTATGCAATAATGATCTGCAAGACTTAATTGAAAGTAATATAACAGCTTATTATTTGCTTCCATTGAATAGAAAAGAAACAAGTAAGTATAAGCATAAACTAAATGAGCTTATCCTGGAGCTTAACGATAGAAGACAAATGCATATTTATAACCTTTTAAAATAACTTAAAATGAAAGAAGTATATATCTGCGATGGCAGAAAGTTTAAAACTTATGAAGAAGTAATTTATTACTGTGAAGCAAATAAGTTTAGGGTAACCAATACTCAAACATTACGCAAAGGAGTTTATTTAATTGATGTGAAAGGTATTGATTACGCTAAACAAGTAAAATCTTTTATATGATAACAGCAGATGAATTTATCTTAGAAAGATATAATTGTGGGGGTGGCCGAAATATTTATACAAGGCAAGAGCTTGCTAAAGTAGCAACAGAGTTTGCCAAATTTTATATGGATGAAGCCGCCGGAATACTTCGAGATGAACAATATGGACGTGGCTCTATATATAGAGATGAATACCAGGATAGGTGTCTTGAAAAAATAAGACAACTATGTGATGATTTATCACAACAAAGCGCAATGTGATAGCGTTTATTACTATTGTTACCTTCAATTAACCGCAATTAATCAAAACAATAAAAACCATTTAACATGAAAAAGTTACTTAAATCTTATGGCTTTACTTCAGATATGCAATACTATGAAATGATTGCAGAAAGTTTTCTGAACGGTCAAATAAAGCAAGCTATTAGCCAATTTAAAGCAATGCCAAAGGCTAACCGGGTATCAATGGTAAAAAGTATTTCCTGTTACTATTGGGAAACCTGTATAACATCTCAACAAAGGGAATTATTATTTGATGCCATCTAATAACCGCAATTAATTACTTAATACCATAAAAACAATAATAACATGAAAGCAGAAGCATTAAATCAATTCAAAGAATTGTTGCAAACAAAAGTGAATGATTACTATTTGACTAATTACAAAGATTCATTTCTTAACGGTTGCCATCGTACAGAAGTAAAGTTAATCGAAGGCAAAAAGTATTATAAAATAAATGTAGGTGATTCAGGTAAGTTTATGTATGATACAACAAATGATAATCTTTACTTTATTAAAGGATATGGAGTTATTGACCGAGCTAAGAACTTTGGAGAAATAGAAGCTATTTTAAACACCCCATTTCATTATGATGGTTATTCTATTGCTCCGCTAGGTAAAAGAACAAATTATGGTTATGCAGGTAAAATAGCCTGATAAATTATAAACCGCAATTACCAAACAATAAAAACCACAAAACATGGAAACAGTTAAACGCAGCTTTATTGCTGCCCGACAACTACGCTTGCACCAACGTGCTATTGATTGCTTAGATATGATAGTTAGTGCTGAAAAGATATTAGCCAATGCACAAGACTATTTAAACAGATATGATAAGGCTAAATGGACAGATTTAATACAGATAGTCAACCGGAGGCATAACCTAGAAGCCAATGTACATAAGTACGAAAGGATAATAGCAAGATTAACTAAATGGTATCGGGATATTATGAATAGGATAAATTTGGTTAATTTAGATACTGATTTACAAACCAAAATTTCCGAAAATTACTAAAACTAACAATTATGCGCCAATTCACTAAAGCCGAAAGAGCAGGCTTAAAATTCTTATTTTTCTTCGCTTCATTCGTAGCCGGATCAGTTGTATGGTTGGTTACAAACAACAATGTGATAGCTTTTTGTACTGTTGTTTCTCTTTTATCTTCTTGTTACTGGTTCATCCAGGCTTGGGTTACACCACATAAACACCACAATAAGGGTATCAAATTGCCCCCACCTACTTTTAAAACTACTGAACCTGGAGGAATAAGACCGGATTTTAATAAATGGATAACTGAAATTCATAATCAATGAAACGAATTACAATAGCCGCCATTACTACTATTGTTTTATTTGGCGGCTTGTTCTTACTCTTTATTATTGGATTGTTTATTTAAATACACTTTTAAAATTGATAACATGAAAACAGATAGTCAAAAATGGGGCAGAAGCAGTAATTGGGGCGGCAAATGTTTTGTAAAAAATGGATTAACTTCTTTATTTGAAGTTGAGGAAGATAAAGCAGAATTTATAGTTACTGCTTGTAACAATCATTATAAACTTATTGAAGCATTGAATAATTTAATAGAAAGAGTTGAAGATTTGTCTCTTTGGGATAAAACACATTCATCTTACTATTTAGCTAAACAATTACTCAAACAAATAGAAAACGATACACCATAAAAAACAACTAACAATGAAAACACTACTAATTATTATTCTCTTACCTGTTTTAGCCAATGGGCAGATAAGTTTACAGATAAGATCGGGTTACTCATTTAAGACAAACGAAGGTATAATAAGCCCTGCTATCAATTTTGCGGCTCATGGCTTCGCTTTATCCCCTGAATTTATAGTTACTACCAATGACAATTCCCCTGCCTATTTTGGGCTTAAAATAGGCTACGAGTATGTGATAGGGAATAACTGGAGTTTAGGAGCAGGATATGGAAGGTACTTTACTCTTTATTCTATGGATAAATACGCAAGCTATAAAAACGGATGGAGTAATTTGGTTTTTAGTTCAGTGCATTGGCGAAGTTGGTTTGTAGAATATGGTTATATGAATGGAAGTATGGTATCTATTGGATTTAAAGAAAACATAGGAGGGTTGCAATGAGAATAGAAGTAATTGAAAATATAGACAAAGAAACAAGATTGGTATATGCATTTAATTTGTTTGATTTAACTCTTGTACTTGTTACGTATAGTGAGTGGTCAAAACCTAAAGGCAAGCGTAATTGGATTGCAAAACAATATTGGGATAAGTATAGTAGGGATAACACTTGCAAAGAACCAGTATTGCCAAATATGGTTGCGATAATGGCTATCGAACAAGTAAAAGAAATGATTTCAGCAAAAACATGGGATGAATGGAAGGGCATTACAAAGAACGATACTCATAACCATGAAGATTCACAAACAATAAACAAACCATGAAAATAACAGCACTTATATTATCCTTAGTGGTAATTCTAATTTCTTGTCAAAAGGATATGAAGCCAATAGGCAGCAATAATACTCCTGATGATAGCTTTGAAGCCAAAGTAACAAAGCCAAATGTGATAGTAATTTTAGGAGATGATGTAGGTTATGAGTTAATACAAGCCAATGGGGGGCAAAGCTATCTTACACCAAATATTGACAAATTAGCCAATAAGGGTATTAGGTTTACTCAATGCCATAGTTCCCCTTTATGTTCCCCTAGTAGAGTTATGCTAATGACAGGTAAATATAACTTCAGGAATTATGTAGGCTTTGGTAAATTGGGTACTGGTAATAGAACCATTGGTAATATGTTTAAGGATGCAGGATATAGCACCGGAATATTTGGTAAATGGCAACTAGATGGTGGAGCTACTTCAATGCAAGCATTTGGTTTTGATGATTATGTTATACGTGAACCATTTGACAGTTTAGTAAATAACATTTATCCTTATCGGGGTGCATTTCTTTATACTCATGGAGCATTTTTACCACAAGACAATACTAAATATAGTGAGGATATAATAAGAGATTCTTTGTTTTCTTTTATTGGTAAAAATGTAGCAGATAAAAAGCCTTTCTTCGCTTACTACCCGATGGTATTAGTTCATAAACCTTTCCAGCCTACCCCTGATGATCCAAATTTCTTAACCTTTGACAATACCACAAGCGATAACACTTATTTCCCTTCAATGGTAAAGTATATGGATAAGATAGTAGGGCAGATAATGACTAAGCTAAATGATCTAAATATTGCAGAGAATACGGTAGTTATTTTTATGGGAGACAATGGCACTCCAGGTCAAGCACCAGAAACTTTATACAATGATTCTTTGATAGCAGGTGGTAAAGGTAAAACAACAGAATGGGGTACTCATGTTCCTTTAATAGCTTATTGGAGAGGTCATACGGCTGTAGGTATTGATTCATCCCTTATTGATTTTACCGATTTTGTACCTACGTTAGCTGATTTGCCCAACATCAATAAAATAGGGTTTAATAAACTTGATGGCATTTCTTTTTATCATAATCTAATGGGTACTGAAGGAGTTAATAGGCAATGGATATTCTGTCATTTTAATTCGCACCCTGAAGATGATGATAAGCCAAATGCTACTGATAGATTTACAAGATGGGTGCAGAATACAACTTATAAGAAATATGATACTATTGCTTTCCCTGATTGGAAACAAGGTAAGTTTATGAACTTTACTAAAGACTTCTTAGAACCTACTACCGATATTGTAACGAACCCAAATGTGAAAGAAAAACATTTAGATAGTATATTTCAAACGATATTAAATCAACTTAGATAAACTCTGTTTTCATGTATTATGTATGGTTAAGAGAGGTGTTTCTACACTTCTCTTTTTTTATGTCGTAATGCACCTTTCTACGCTCTTGGCTACGCCTTTAAGTAGTGAGGCATAGTTCGGGTCGGTTGCGTACCCTGCTGCCGCTATTGCGTCTATAAATGCGTTACAATCATTACCTACTTTAACTGCTTCTGAATATCTTGGGTTATCTAGGAAGAATTTAGTATGATCCGTAAAACTTTCTTCGGGGCTATCGTATTTCCTGAACCAATCTTTAATTCTGTATTTGTAGTTCCCGTTTGGCTGCTGTGTTATTGATATTATTTCAGGAAACTTTAAATCATTTCTTTTACTGTATTCTGTAGTTGTTATTAGCTGCTTCTTATCATCGGGAGTATTCTTTGATGCCTTTACGCCAAAGAACATATTGCCAATAGCCATTGCGCCCCACCCGCTTTCTAATGCCGCTTGTGCTAATACTGCAATAGCTGATATTCCCGTTTTAGCCTCTGTTTCTTTGGCAAACGGTAAAAAAGCATCTACAAATTCTTGTGGCTTCATTTCTGTTAATTTTGGTACGATTAAATTAATAAGGCAGCACTAAGAATAATGCCGCCGCTTATTTTGCTAACCTATGAAAACAATTTTTTATTTCTTTTTAATAAACCAACGATATACCGATTCTGCCAATGCAGCTATAATTCCAGGTCTTGCTTCTTTGCCACTTAAAAAGAAAGATAATGTTTGCGCTGCTATATTCATTGCGTTATCCCAAACTGTACCTTCTTTTGATTTAAGCCATGTTTGTATTGCGGCTATTGCATCTTCAACTTTTGCGCCTACCCCTAAATTGAAATGTGCTGCCAATTCGGATAAGGTTTCTAATGGTACATCTGGATACTGTGTTTTAATAATTTCTACTATTTCTTCAGGTGTTTCATCAATGTGATCGCTTATGATCTTCATTACTCCTGAACCACTTTTTAATGCTGCTTGTTCTTCTTCGCTAAGAGAACCCCAAAGTTCTTTTGCTGCTGACGCAAATATGCCTAAAAAAGCACCTATTACCCGTTGGAAAAATCCTTTTTTGTCGCTCATAAATGTTATTTTTTTGGTTTGTTATTTATTTTATCCTTTAGCCGATTATGTTCTTCTCTCATTTTTTCAAGTTCCATGCGTTGCGCTTCATTATCCATTTTTTTCTTAACCCTTTCTTCATGCAATATGCTTATTCTATAACCTGCAAGAATTAGGAACGCAAGACATATAACTATCTTCTCCACCATGTTTATGCCTTCGATGAATGAAATCATTAATGAATACCCCCCGATGCTTACTGTTGTAACATCATAGAACCCCCATAATAACTGTACTATATATTTTATTTCCGGCATTTGCTTCGCTGAATTACTAAAATCGCTATTATGCATATTAAATTGATTAAAAACATTATGTGATAATCTGTTAGAAACTTCATTAACCATTGCACTTTATCTTCTAATAATGCAATCTCTAACAAACACCGTAGTACAAAAAACATTCCTATTAAATACCAGAAAGGAATGATAGTTTTCGGGGGCTTTAATATTATACAAACAATTAAAAGAACATTCACTAATTTATCCCATACGTAGTATAGGTTTATCCATCTTTCTTGCGCAAAATCTGCAATCTGATACCATGCAAAAATGCCTAACTGAATCAATACAATAGTAAGACTGTTAAGCAATACTTTAATCATGGCACTTTAGGCGGCTTTGGCGGTCTATCTTTACCCTTTACCAATTCCACTAACCAACCTATTATCTTCTCTATTACCGTCATTTAATAATTTCTGTTTGTGGCGGTGCAATAGGCGGCTTTACTATTCTCCAAACCAGTACATTAAATATCAATGATACTATAAGGCAAATACTTATTAATACCATCCACCATATAATACCTTTTCTTTCTCTTTCCATAGTAGGTAGTTTTTAATTTGACAATAAAACAATAAATGCAAAAACTATAATCATCCCAAGCATTAGTAAAGCGAAATCTCTATACTTCATAACTTGTTTTTATTTTCAATTACTTCTTTTATTTTAAAGGCTATAATAGCCATAACTGCACCTTGCATGGTATTTAGCATTGCTACTAAATTTGAGCGCAATTCCTTATTATCTGCATTGGTAGGCATCTTCAATATAACCATACCTGCAACAGTCATAATGATAACGGTACATACAGTAAATATTACCATAAAAAGCATCCATTCATACGCTGTCCATTTCATTGTGTTACTGTCGGCGTATCTGTTTTAAGCGTTGCCACGTCTTTTACTTCTACTTTTGAATCATCCGGCAATGGCACTCCAAACATCTTTGAAGCACTATGAACAGCAAGCGTGAAGAAACTGGATAGCTCCACAATCTTCAACTTTGTTTCAGGCTTCATATCCGTAAATGAAGAAATTGCTATGTTACCTAGAAGGCACACATAAAGCACTACTCTAAAAAACCACGTTATGTTCGCTGGCGTAGGCTTTGTAATTTGGTTGAATCCGAATGCCATAAGATATTAGTTTTAGTTTGGTTTATTAAAGTTACTCAATTTATCACTAAATAATTCAATGTACTTCCATCTGCTGTATTTATAGTTCCTGCTGCCACATTTGCCTGGATGGTTAACGTATTCGCTGTGCATACCCCTTGATATGATGTTGTTAATGTTGTACCTGAAGGTGTTACCATTGTTACTATTGCTCTGCTGCCTGTTGTTAATCCGCTTATCGTTATTGCTTTTGTACCTGTTACCAACGTAGTTTGCCCAATTCTATTATTCGTTCCTTCGGTTAATGCTATACCCTTACTACCTAATACTGTTGCTGTTGCATTATAAACATTTTTGAAATTAGCATTTGCATTATAGATAGTAGGGTTATTTAGATAAGTATTTTGAACTACTGCGTTTACTAAGCTATCCCCAAATGAAATGTTGCCATCTTCAAAATAACTGTTGCTTATTGTTGCATTTGTGCCATCCATTATAACCCCTGATGCCCCTGTGTTGCCATAACATTTTAGATTATCAATGGTATTGCCCGATAACGTAGCACTAACCCCTGCATTCTTTTCCATTTCAACATAGTGCGTTGAAACGCTACCCCATGTTGTCCCATTTCTAATATAGTTATTTACAACATCTGCACTATTTGAAAACTCAATGAAATTGTCGCTTATATCTTGCCCATGTATTTCAAAATCAGATACCCCGCAATATGTTGAAGCACCAAACCAAAAGCCTTTACCAGTAAAGCCCGCAGCATTAATATAGATATGATCGAAGTTTACATCATAAACGCTTTCACCGAACTTTATCAAAGGCTTATTTGCTTCATCCGGTGTCATGTTCAATCTTGTTGCATAAACATGGCTTATTGTAGTATTGTGAGTGCCTATTGCATTTTCCCAAACTTGTTTATAAAAGGATGGGTAGATATAACTGAACGTACAAAAACTCCACCCATTTCCACCGAAACTCTCCTGCCCATAAGTTCTTACATTTTTAAAATGGCAATTAAACGCTGCCTGTCCTAATGCCATCTGCCCGTAATTACTTGTAAATGTCCCGCCCTCAATATTTACATCGGCTATAAATTCCGATAATTCGCCATAGGCATCTATCCGCTTAGATGAACCGCTTATGTAATGCCCACTTATAGCAACCTTTGTAACTACCGTATCCAATGGTTGTTCTAAAATAAGCGTATCACCAATTATAGCTGTTACTCTGTTTTCTCTTGCGACAAATGGTTTTACATTTCCGTCTGTGTTAATCCAAAAGGTATTCCCTCTCATTATAAGAATGTTACCTACCGCAAACCTGCTTATTGAATCAACAATTACCACCTTACTGCCATTTGCATAAGAAGCAACAAAATATTTCAATTCGCTTGTATCGTAAGCCGTTGGCGTAAGATTGCCCCAAAATATAGGCGCACGACAATTAAACCTTGTAAGTGTTGGTAAATCATTAAAAATATTTGCCTTTTCGTCAAGCACAGCGTTTACTCCGCTACGCCAATGAGTATGCGAAGTATCTCTATAATTGCCTTTAGGGAAATACAAGGTATTGCCATAATAATTGGCAGTCATCCAATTAACCGCCGATTGCAATACATTATTATATGTTGAGCTATCCCCTACATATCCAAATCTCTTTATGTTTAAAGGCCATTGAATTTGCGCTATCCATCTACCAATAGGTGCAGTAGCTACAACCATACCTGGAACTGCTGTTATTACTGATGTTGAATCATAGCGATAAGCCCCGCCGCCGCCATCATTAACTGCATAAAACCCCAAAACATTTGCATAAGCCCCTTCATTCGCTACCGTAGCCGCCATTGCTGCAACGGTAGTAAATACTAGCCCTGTACCTGTAACGGCTGCTGCGCCTATTGATGTAGGTACATACCTATCTGTTGTCCATACTAAAGCCTGCCCGTTTGTTGGAGTTGCATCAAGATTAACTACAAATTTATTTGCTTTTAAAAGCGTATTATTTGTATTCCCGATTACAATTTGGTTTGTGCTATCTGTATTCGTACTGTACCCGATTGCTATTGCATTGTTTTGTTTATTGAACGCTACTATGTCAAACGTACCAGAACCTTGCGAAGTAAAAGATGTTGCATTTATAAACGCAATAGTATTTGATGAAGTTATTTTACCTTTTTTGTTTAACGAAGGGCTGATATAAGGTGCAGGAATACCACCGTTCCAAACCATATTAAATACTGCGGTATCTCCAACACTATACCCTGTTGCTGTTATAAACGTTGCTACTGTTGCACCACTTATAGTTGCTGAACTTGTAACTATAACTGAAGTATTCAGGGTTGAAGTAACAATAGATTTTGCGGTACTTGTATTAGTGCCTAATGCTATGTTTTGTCCACCGTAAGAATTGGTATTGGCTGCGTGTCCTATTGAAGTATTATTATCACCAGGGTTATGCCACCCTGTATTATTCCCTACTGCAACACTATTAGAACCACCTATATCATCTAATGCACTATTGCCTATGGATATGTTATTACTTCCACCAAACTCATTTGCGAAATCTCCAAAGGCTATATTATTACTACCGGATATACTAATGCCTGCATTTAACCCAATCAATTTGTTATTTGCAGTTTGTGTTGCAATGTTCATTCTTGTTCCATTGAACCACATTTCGCCGCCGTTCTTAACATGAAACCTATACAAAGGCGCAATAGTCCCAATACCTACATCATAGCTTGTACTCTTTGCATATAAGCTACTGCCCGAAAGCCGCCAATATGTTGAATCACTTATTGTTTGAAGTGTTTGTGTTGGCGTTGAAAAAACTGTTAGGCTATCTGAATATTTAACCACCCCGTTTATGCTATCGTGTATTTGCGTTGGAGTAGCAAAGACGGTTAAACTATCTGAATATTTTACATAACCGGAATCTTGAATACCTACATCATAATTGGCTATTTTAAACCATCTATAACTCGTATTATATGCTCTGAAAACTTGTACGTTATCTATGGTAGCAGAAGATAGTTGTTTTGAGAATACCCCACCTGTTATAGTATCTGCTACAACACCTAAAGCATAACTACCTGCATAGTCGCTCATTTGGGTAGTATCTGTAAATACAATGGGTGCTTGTGGCGTTTGTGATTGCGCTTTAAAAGCAATAAGAAATAATAATATGGCTAATATTTTTTTCATCTAATTTATTATTCTTGTTATGTACGCCTGATTATTAAAAGTTATATCTGAAGTTACTATCGTTGAAACCGTTATTGATGTTGATGCTTTACAACGTATAGTCATTGGAGAAAAATTACTTGCATCTATTGAGTTTAATGCAGGTGTTGTTGCCCCTTGACTATAAAACGATTTTATTCTGTTTGTATTTGTATCGTCCGTCCAGGCAACTTGTAATGCAACCGTACCACCAGATATTGATGTTACAGTTAAACTTCCACCCACTTCAAATGTTGAATCTGCTGAACCTGTCGTATAAGTTAAAACAGTACCGCTTGTTGTCTGGCTTGATTGATATGCAGATTTCATTATATTAAATCCGCCCGTTGATTGCGCCGTTCCTGAAACTTGCAATGTTGCCCCCTTATCTATCGGCATTGTTGTCGAACTCGCAATAGCAGTATTGCCAGATGGGTATAATGTAATCTGAGCTTTATACCCGTTCCACCAATATGATGTGCTTGTCCCTAGAACCAAAGGCCATGCGCTGCCGCCGCTCCCTTCATAAGCACTTACTATAAGGTGTCTTGATTCAACATTCCTTCCAACAATATAAAGCCTGTTAAGTTTTGAATTTGTAGTAAGCCTTTGCATATACCCTACTTGCCCTAAGTCCGTAGTGCCGTATTCTATGCCGAAACCAGTTGGGTTTGCATTGGTTGATTTCAATGTCGTTAATTCAGTATTGGCATCACTTGACGATAGAAAATTCTGATTCAACGAATTGGAGTGTGGCGGCTGTCCTAATAAAATTTTCACATCGGTAAAGGATATTGGGATTGCTGAATAATTTGATTTTTTTCTAACCCTAAGTGTATCAGCCCCGCCGCCGTAAAGTTCTGCTAGTTGCCATTCGTTTAATGTGAGACTTGGTGTCAAGTTCTCCGCCAATGATTGAATACCATTAGCTGACATTACTGCTTTAGATTGAGTGCCATACGCTGCGCTATATGATGTATTGCTGTTTGTGTAAATTACATTACCTGTTATACTCCCATATACTGAATTGCCTATAAACTTTTGTTGTACCGAACCTGTGTCTAAAGCTAGATTGTTACTTACGTTCATATCACATAAAACACACCCATAAAAGGCAATAGCAGAACCATTAAATGCATTGAAACTATCAGTAGTGCCATCTGATTTTACCCCGTTTCTAATAAATTTATTCCCTGTTACAGTAGCAGAGCTATTTAATAATATAGCGGAATTGCCATTATTTTTTACAATGTTGTTTGAAATAATTAGTTGATGTGGCGAAGTGCCTGTTGGAGACAGATCAATTCCATAAGCAGAATTGTCGTGAATGAAGTTATTTTGAACACTTATGTTATCAAAAGTGGAAGCAATATATACACCTGCAAAATTGTGAGCATTACCAGGCAACGCTACATCTGCCCAACTTATCTCATTATTTATTATTACAGAACCAACAGCACCATTGTTTATGGTAACGTTATCTGAATTGTTCTTTGTTATAAGTGATTTTTCAAGTATTGAATTTTTTGAACCAGCAGCAAAGCCAATACCTGCATTGCCGCAAGTAGTTACTCTTAGATTTGACATTTTAGTATAGCCTGACAAATCATTAATAGCCATGTGTTGACAACTATCAATTTTTAGATTATAAAACTGATTATTATAACCACCTTCGGTGAATACTCCTGCTATTATTTTATTTCTTACTCCTGAATTTGAGTAAGCATTCCCTTTATAATTGTTTTGTTTTAGCTTGTTACCGTTGATGGCTAAATCGTGAATCCTTACATTGCTTTGCCCATATTTAAGGTTGAATATGCTGTAATAAACCCCATTGGTTGCCATACTTGGGAAAGAGAATGTAACCCCTGCACTTGTGGTATCAATAGTAATTATAGTTGCATCACCATCCCCGTATATTTCAACGTTATCAAATGGTATAATGCCTTTTTTATTGGTAGAATCAGCACCTATAACATGAGAAACAGTTACTTTATATTTACCATGAGGTATGTATATTCTTTTCTTACCTGCATTGTTTTTAATTGCTGCATTTATCGCTGCCGTAGCATCTATAACACCCGTACTATCCGCACCAAAAGCCAATACGTTTGCGACATTGACATTATCTGCTGCACTACCACCGCTTCCATTACTTGCATAAGTGATATGCCCCATTGAATCAATAGTTGCATCTAAGTTTGTATAACTGCCTGCAACTACTCCTGAAGCTGCATGATAAATTGTGTCGTTTAGTATTTTTATTACTTCACTTGAATTTAAGTTTGTCCCACTACCTGAAGGATATTTATAAGCATTTCTAATACCATTCTTTATTACTATTAAGCTGTCATTTGTAGCATTGCTGAATACACTTTGAACCCATTTATCGGTAGTATCTGATTTGTTTAATTTTAAACTGTTTTGGTAAAGAGTTGTAAGACCCGATATTGCATTGGTGGTATCTACGTCAAGATGTAAGGTTACTTGCGCTTGTGCTTTAAAGATTAAAAAAATAATTATTGCCAACAATTTAAATTTCATATTATTCATTTTTTACTTTGCCCGTTACTATGTAATTAGCTCCATCCGATGTTAATTCATACTCCACAATAGCTGCCGCCCCTACTGCCCCAAGCGTTAATGTTGTTGGCGTACTTGTAATGTTTACAAATGTTTGGCTTGATGTTGTCCCTATCGTAATCGTACCAGATCCACTATTAACTACTTTAAACATTTTACCTGCTAGCCCTACTGCCGTTGGGAGTGTAACGGTAAATGTGCCACTTGTGCAATTAATTGTATAATCATTTGCTGTTGCTGTATATGTGCCTGTTTTAGCTACATAGTTTGCAGCAAAGCCGCCGTTTATTTTTAATGTTTTTGCGCCACTTGTTAAATCACCGTACAGAAAAGAAGATGCACCATTATCTGCATTATCTATATAAAGCTTATTGCTGTCATTCTGCACACCTTCCACGTCATAGCCCAAAAAAATATTCTTACTGCCATAACCGTTCTTTAACCCTGCTTGGTAACCTATCGCTGTCGAGCCTGTTCCTGTACGCATTGCTGCTGTTGCTGTTGCTCCTGTACCACCACCACCGCTAAAAGAAACTGTTGGCGTAGCTGTAAATAAATTAGCAAACCCATACCCTCCCGCCGTAAGTGTAAGTGAATTAACAGCACCACCACTAACACCTGCCGTTGCCGTTGCTGCTGTACCCCCTGTAATTGCTACTGTTGGCGGTGTGGCATACCCACTACCCCCATTTGTAATAGATAAAGAGAAAACCCCTGTACCACTATTATTGAGAGCATTGTAACCGATAGCCACTATGCCTGTACTATTTGTTGTAAAGCTTGTTGCTGAACTATGTCCCAATGCTGTATTATTTGCAGCCTGGTTAAGATTTAATGAGTTATAACCTATGCCTGTATTATTATTTGCCTGCGTATATGTACCTACGTTATTGCCTACATAAACGTTTTGAGAAACGGCAGAACCAAACCCAATACTCGCAGTTCCTACTACGGTATTATTGCTGCCAGTAAAGGTGCCCGCAGTTAATGTGCTTGCGCCTACTATTGTATTACTCCCTCCCGTTGTTATGCCTGATCCCGCATTCTGTCCAACTGCTGTATTACTGCTTCCTGTTGTATTAGCGGTTAGCGCACCTGAACCAGATGCAGTATTATTATCTCCTGTTGTATTTGCCGTTAATGTACTTGCTCCTATAGCAGTATTATCATCAGCCTGGTTTGATGTGCCTATAGCTGCCAACGTAGATACTCCAAAAGCGGTATTCCCTGATCCAACCCCTATGCCTGTATTAAATACACTCAATCCCATTCCAGTATTTGTTTTACCTGCGCTGCCGCCACGCCCTGAATAAATAAATGGCTTTCCGTATTGGCTTATTAAGCCGTTTTCTTTTTGCTGCCAAATAGCCCTTGCTTCCTGTGGATTTGCATAAGATAAACCTGATGCAGTAGTTTGAGCAAAATTTGCCGTCAGCGTTAGTGATGTTTGTGAGGCTATAGAAAGAACAAAATAATTAACAGCGTTTATAGTAATACTATCATACACTTTAAAATAGTCTTGAAATCTTGTGTTTGTTCCTGTTACTGTAGCATTACCGTTTGTTGTGGCAACCGTACCGGGGGGTAACATGGGATATACTTCGAATACGGTTAAAGGCGTAGTTCTATTGTGCGCTACCCACCCCTTTGCAGTGTCCTTATAAATTATGGTATCCTGATTATAAGTTGTCCCTGAAATACCATGAAAAGTATAACCCGTATTACCAATTATGCCGCCTGAAGGCGTTCCCCATGTATCATCCCCTCTTAAAAATGTTGTTGAAGATGGCGTACCTGTTGCGCTTAATTTAGTAGTGGCTACTATTGTAGCATTGGTTATATCTGCATTTACTATTTGGGCGAAAGATGGGTTACCTGCTGCATTGCCATGTAGTACCGTTGTTGTTGTCCCTTGATTTGCGAAGTCTGCCGAAGCTAACCCTAGTGTTATATTTGATGATAATGCTTTACCGTTTACTGTTCTTGTTAATGGTACATAAATAGTATTATAGTAGTTTGA
>Ga0137463_1000312_pt1 | contig 18040 bp, 16 predicted proteins | sample EasRivERMGT800_2_FD_102333 | JGI IMG/M metagenome (GOLD analysis project Ga0137463, IMG submission 102333) | Soil microbial communities from meander-bound floodplain in the East River, Colorado, USA - East River MetaG ERMGT800_2 | ecosystem: Environmental > Terrestrial > Soil > Floodplain ...
AAACCACGAATCGAGCAACTTGTCGAACTCCTCGTCAGACACGAAATCATTGGCGAGCGGACGGTCTTTGGCGCGCATCTTGCCGGTCGGCTTTGACTTCTCGGGGTGCCGTTCGACGTCGAGCTTCTGGTGGTGTGTGGTCCCTTGAAACGAGGAGAGACCGGCGGCGATTGCGTTGTTCGAGCGCGGCTCAACTTTGACGTTATACGGCGGGTCGGTGTTCACCAAATGGATTGGCGCGCCGTCCAGCAAACGATCAACGTCCGATGGTTTCGAACTGTTGGCGCACAGCAGGCGGTGGTTTCCGAGAATCCACAGGTCGCCCGGCTGCGTAATGGCTTCGTCCGCAGGTTCCGGAATGTCGTCTGGGTCGGTCAGGCCGTCGGTCACATCGCCATCCAGGTACTTGGCCAGGTCCTCTTCGCCGAATCCCAGAAGCCCAAGATCGAAGTTGAGCGCTTCGAGATCCTTGAGTTCGAGCAAGAGCAGGGCGGGATCCCACTCGGCAATCGAGGCGGTTTGATTGTCGGCGATTCGATACGCCTTGCATTGTTCGGTCGTGAGTTCCGCAGCGACATGCACGGGCACTTGCGTCAGGCCGAGTTTTTTCGCCGCTCGCCAGCGAGTGTGGCCGCAAACCACCACGTCGTCCTTGTCGACAACGATTGGCTGGCGCCATCCGAACTCTTTGAGCGATCGGGCTACTGCATCGACCGCAGGGTCATTGAGGCGCGGGTTCCGTTCATACGGGTGGACGCGGTTGATGTCCCAGTTTTCAACAAGCATTGTGATCGATCCTTCGATGAGGTGGCCTGCATCCGCAGGCTGCGAACGGCAAACAGAAATGTTTTGCCATAGATTTGCGGGGGAGTCTAGAGGCGTTTTATGCCGTCCTTCGCTGCAAGACGTTCAAGTACAGTCTCGATCATGTGCTGCTCGTGTGCTGATTGTGGCTTTTCGATAAAATCTAAAAATCGCGGACGGGTTTCATCTCAGGTCGTAATCGAATCGGCGACCACCGGAGAATTGGGAGCGAACGAATGACCAAAGTCGCTGACGATCAACCGACCCCCGCACCGCGGGTGCGTTTTGGAGAGCGTTTCAATCCCGATACAATGCTCGCCCGATTTGAGGTTGAAGCGAGGAAAGTACTCGAGCCACTGCCACCCGTCGAAATCTACCCTGCCTCGCCCGACACGGGAATGGAGGCGCAATGCTGCAAACCGGTCGATCCACCGTTTCCCGTCGAGGACGACGCGCCGTGGGACGTATCAGCTGCGGCAACTTTGATGTTCTGGATTGACGTCGTCAGGAAACAAACAGCGGAGGGCCGTCATCGCGACGCCCTTATGACGGGGATCATGATCGGGCAGATTGCCCAAACACTTGCCCTGCGACATTCTCCAGAAATAGCGCGACTCGCCGCGACGGGGGAACTCGACAAGTTGCTTGTTGTAGGCAAACGAGTTCGTGAAGGGGCCCAAAAAGCCAGAGCTAATCGGAAGGCACAGATCGACAAAGTTGCCGGACAGTGGACTCAGCGGATCCGCGAAATGAGAGCAAAGAATTCAAAGATGAGTTTAACTGAAGCCTGTATGCTTCTCGCGAAGAAGGAAGGGGCCGGGTGGCGCACGATATACGAGCGCGTCAAACCGTCCTTTCCCCAAAAATCGAAAGGCTGATTGCTGGGTTGCCCCTACTCAGCAATCGCACGTGTCTGAAGACCCCGGTAAACCGGGGTCTTTTGCATTTGCGGATGGCGCCTCACGGATAGTTGAATTGGCCCAACTCGACATTGCAGGATGGGCCAACACGGCAATAGCACCCGTTGACTGCATTTCGCAAATCCCTAGATTGCACATCGAATCGAACGCACCGAAGTCGAAGTGACATCGAAGGACGAAGGAAGATGTCAAGCACGCAATCACCTTCAGCACTAACCGATACCGCTGTGGCCGGCATCGTTCATCCGGGCGCCGTCTACCGACTTGACACGTTCATGGCGGCAGTCGGATGGGGCCGAGCGGCTTTGCGACGTGCCAGGCGGAATGGGCTGCGGGTCGTGCGGGACGGCCGGACAGTTTTTGTGCTTGGGGATGAGTTCATCCGGTACCTGAACGAGAAATTGGTTATGCCGTCGCCTCCGAACATATCGTGAATCTAGGCTCCATTTCCTTGAGCTACGGCAAAGAACACCTATCTCGGGCCTACGACAGCGCAGACTTCGTGACAGAACGGAATCGGGAAGCGATAGAAGACGAGGAAGTAAGTCGTGCGGGTTATGTCGCCGGGAGCTTTCTCCAGATCGGGACCGTCCAGATCAAAAAAGAGACCGGGAGTGCGGTCGAATCCGCATTCAGGCGAGTGACTTTGAAACCTCAGTCATAGGAGAAACTGCAGTCGAAATGCTGGTTCTGCCTTACGGCAGTTTTCCCGGGCAACGGTCTGGTAGTGGATCCAGAGCAATACGGTGACGTCCCGGTCCACATGGCACGAACACAAAAAACAGGCAGTCTAAGACCGCAGTCACTTCGAATCGTCAGTATCGCACGACAAAAGCTAGCGCCAATACCGGAACGAGGGTCCAGACCCCTAGTGCCGAGGGATACCGGTACGTCCAGGCAGAGCGGAAGGGTAAGGGAATGACGATGGCATCAACGGCTAACCCGCTGCAGATGAGTACCGACGCCCGACCGTCCGAGACCGGCAACATCCTCACAACAGGAGTCGTCCGGCTCCATCAACGGCACGCAGCACCGGTGGCTCTCGGCGGCCCGGATCAACTCCCAGCCCGCTTCGATCGGGACCGCCCATTCCCGCTCCCAGTGGCCCAGCCGCGATTACTGATCACTCCCAGCGAGGCAGCATTCGCCCTGTCGATTTCGACGCGCAAACTGTGGTCACTGACGAACGCGGGCCAGATCCCCTGCGTGCGGCTGGGGCGGGCCGTGCGGTACTCGCCGGCCGACTTGCAGGAGTGGATTCAGGGACAGACGGGGACATTGCGATGACTGTGGAAGTTCGACAGCCAACGGTGCGCTCGGAAGTCAACCAGGTGGTCGCGACTTTCGCGGCATTCGGACCAAATGAATCTGCTCGAAATCCTCTGCGACGGTGCCGCCCAGCGCTTGAACGTCGCGGACACCTCGGCAGGATGACTCACCGTGGGAAGAACGGCAACCACCTACGCCGGTTGTGGCTGTAGCGGTTGATGACCAATGGATTGAACGCGAGACCCTAGCATGGCAACGGTTTTCAAACGCGGTGGCACGAACAATCGGGGTGGTCGATATTACGTCTCGTATTTCGACCACAATGGCGCGCGGCAAACCCGCAGTGCCCGTACCTCGGACAAATCGGCTGCAGATCGAATTGCCGCCAAGCTCGAAGGGGATGCAGCCCTGCGTCGGGAAGGGGTGATCGACCCACACCTTGAAGGGATCAGTCTCGAGGCTAAGCGGACGGTCGCTTCCCACTTGGACGATTACAAAGCGAAACTGAGCGCGGCTCAGTGCCATCCGCGCCATATCCAGAATACCGAGACCTGCATTAACGCGATCGCAAAGGCAGGCGGATTCCAGGTCGTCTCAGACATCGCGGCGGATGCCGTCAACCGGTTCGCACGGGATCTACGGGAGAAGGATCTGGCAGGCAGGACGATCCACGCGTATCTGACAGCAATCAAGTCGTTCACGAAGTGGCTGGCGACGAACCACAAACTCCCTCGGGACCCGTTGGCATCGGTGAAGAAACCAAACCCGCAAGCCGACATACGCCGCAAACGGCGAATGCTGTTGCTCGACGAGTGGCAGTGGCTCCGGAACGCGACGGCCGCGGGACCTGAACGGCTCGAAGTGCCCGCCCAAGAGCGTGTGTTCCTGTATGCCCTCGCCATCCAGACCGGTCTGCGTTCGAGCGAACTTCGCACCCTGACGCCCGGCCGCCTGTTTTTGAATCAGGTCCAGCCGTTCGTCACCTGCGAGGCGGGCTCCACGAAGAACCGCAAGAACGCACGGCAGTACATTCAGGCGGACTTGGCAAAGGAGCTGCAGGCGTTTCTGAAGACCAAGCCTGCGAGCGGCCCGATCTTGCGGATGCCGCACGTGACCGACGTCGCGCGGATGCTGCGGGGTGACTTAGCGGCCGCTCGGGAAGCGTGGCTAAAGCAGGCCGGGAAGGACAAGACCGAGTTAGCCAAGCGAATCGCGACCGACTTCCTCTGCGTGAAGAACCATGACGGGGAGGTGCTCGACTTCCACAGTCTGCGGCACACCTGCGGCGCGTGGCTGGCGATGGCCGGGGCGCATCCCAAAGCGGTCCAGGCGATCATGCGTCACTCCACCATTGTCCTGACGATGGACACGTACGGGCATCTGTTCCCGGGGCAGGAGGCAGAGACCATCTCGCGGCTACCAGCGATGATGGTAACCAAGCCGTCGTCAATAGGATTCGGCAAACGGTTCAGTGTCCGCAAATGATTTTTCTCGGCAGAAATGCGGCAAACCCAGGCGGGTCCTTGTCGAGTGTCGTAACAGCGAGGAAAAGTCCACGGCCGTAAAAGCCATGCTGTCACGGGACTTGGCAAAACAAAGTGGCGGGCCTGCCGACGAGTTCCTTGATCGGCCAGGCATGTGCAAGTACAGGGCGACGCGCTCCTCGAGCGACCTGTACTCCAGGGTGATGGCCACTGAATCGCGCCCAAGGCTCGCTCCATGTAGCGCGGTCCGCGAGCGTTCGTCGCAGGTCCGGCTGAGCAGGAGTCGCACACGGACGGTTTACGCTTCAGTCGGCCGGGCGCACGACTGTTGAACACGCTCAGGAACGATACAATCGCGTTCCACACTCATTCAGACAGCGCAGACTTGAGGAGTATATCGTGTCTCCGGCCGAACTCATGAAGGAGTTCATCGCACGCGGGGAGTTTATCCCCAGCGAGTACATGCGTTGCGCCCGTCCGGAATTGTTCTCCGACTCTGTCGAGACCAAGAGATCCTCGTTGACCAAAGAATATCTTGAATATCATCTCGACACGATGACGAGCCGTAAACATGAGCAACCATTCGAGGCCTTCTGTTTGCGACTCGCCGAATTGGAGATTTGTCCAAATCTAAAACCTCAAACAGGTTCAACGGGAGGGGGAGACAGCAAAACCGACGCATCGACGTATCCAGTCGCTGCGGCACTCATTGAACGCTGCTACTGGGGGACTCCGAATCCGCCGGCGGATGAAAATTGGGCATTCGCTTTCAGCTGCATGAAACGATGGAAAACAAAGGCGAAGAGCGATCTCCAAAAGATTGCGGATATCGACCGCAGTTATACCACGGCGTATTTCATCAGCAGTCGTTTCATTCGGGACAAGGAGCGGGCTGCAACAGAGTTGGTATTGGGCGCCAAGCACGGCTTTGAGGTTCACATTCTCGATCGAACTTGGATTCTGCAGAAGGTTTTTGGGAACGGCCGCGAGGAAGTGGCAATTGAGTCGCTCGGTTTGACGCCATCCTTGCGTGCCGAGCGGCGAATTGGACCACGCGATACCGGGCGCCAACAAGAATACGACGGTCTGATGACTCGACTGGCCAGTCCGTTTGAGTTCTATGCGTCGGATTACATTTTGGCAGGGGATTATCAACGAGCGGCCCTCCTTGCGCGAGGCTTAGAAAAGCCGCGTCATGAAATCGAGGGTTTGTTCCATCGCTCCGTGAAACTCGCCCGGAAGCACGGAGATCCGTCTCAACTGCTCCGGTGCTTGTACGACCATGCCTGGACGAGTCATTGGTGGTATGACGATACGACTGTCGTGGCGACCGCCTACGCGGAAATCGAAGTTCGGTTATCCGAAATTGGAGAAGCCGAACAGATCGAAATGCTACGGAACCTGCTGATGCTCCTGCTCGGTGCCGCTCGGGCAGGAACATTGCCGCTGAATATTGCCAAAACTGATATGCGGACAGCGGCCTGGATGGCCCGTGCCGAGGTGCTTTCCGCGGAAACGTATCGTCCGAACAACGCGCTGCACTGCGAATGCATGTTATGGATGGTCCGCATGGCCCATAGTTGGACGCGACAAATCACATTAGAGAAGGTCCAGGCATCTGATCACGCCGCATTCGATTCGCTTTTCCCGAACGTTCACTTCGGTTTTGCGGAATGCTGCAAACATACCGCGGACTGTTTCGGGCGGTCCGGTGGCCTTTTGACGTTTCCGCTGCGCTCGATGATCAACGAATTGGCTGCACACGCCGAAATGATGGATCGAGTTCAACCCGAATTCGAGGAGTTGTACGAGCAGGCGACGAAACTGGTCCGCCAACGGGAAGGGGAAGCAGCTGAAGGTGATATGTTGCTTGAACGGGGTATTCAGATTTTGAAACTTGGCCTTCCTTCTGAGGCACTTGTTTTACTGGGGAAAGCCCGATCCCACCTTGGGAAGAGGGAAACGCTGCAACAGGCGCTGCGAGCGGGAATGGGATGCAGCGACGCTTATGCGACGTTGGAATGCTACTGGGCGTCCCGAATGGAGGCGTTGCTTGTAGCACATGTCGCCGTCCAAATCGAAGACGGCGAAATGAATAATCCGGTCCTTGCGTTTTTCGCCTTGCGCCAACTTTGTTCGTGTGAATTGTCGCTCGGCCGTATTGGCCCCTTCCTGGCCTGGTTTGAGCTCTTTTGCATCGTTGGCGGAGTACTTGCCAAGGAGAAAGATGCCCATGCGGAGAGGATTAGTCGATACTTTCTTGACCTCGAAGGAGCGTTCGCCGGACTGATCCTCAACCTTGATGAAGCCAGCGCTCGGCGACTGAAGACCTTAGGCCCTGCCCTTGTCCGGTTAGGCATGCGCATTTCTCCGTTGTGCCTTAGGTATGCTTGTGGCGACAAAACGGCGGTCTCCTCTGCGATGGCTGAAGACTTTGGGATCCCATTGGACCAGATCCCTGACCTGATTGCGAACTTGCGACAAGGTGTTTCTCCAACCCGTTGCGAGTCCGGCATTGCCTGTGACGTTCAAACCAGCGTTCACTTGTCGACGAAGATGCTGGGCGTGGAGTACGTCGTTGAAAGCGAAAATGAATTTGGGCCAGTCATATTCGCTGAAAACCTGCTTGCTGTCATTGAGGCGATGCTTGTACTTGCTCGCTGGGAGTATCTCGCCTTTGTTGTAAGCACCGTGCGCTTTAGAATTCTGCAATCGACTGATGGCCGGACGCCACCAAACATCGATTGGGAACGGTTTAGATTAGGCGATGGAATCGAACTCCGGTTTGCTCCGGATCTTGACGAAGCGCTCGTTCGTGGCGATCGACAGGCTGTGACCGAGTGGCTTCATGAATTAATGCTAACAATGGTGTTCGTTTCAACAATTGACCCACACGACGACATAAAAAACGAGCTTAACCGGTGGGGAGAGGAAGGAACGTTTACACGTGCTCTCGGCGTCTCGCCGACGGGCTCTACGATTTTCAGCTTGGTTGGCAAGTCAAAATATGACATCAGCTACTGGTGCTCACCCGCCGCTGCATCGCCGGTACAATGAGGCCGAGGCGCTGCAGCAGATCCGTAACCGTTATGACGGCTGCAGAAGGAAAATCCCTGCAAAGCAAATTGCGATGCTGCAGAAAAGTCAGGAGTTTGTTGCGCAAACGCGTCGGCTGTACGAGTTAGGCTACAAGGATTCGATGATTGTCGTAATTATTTACAACATCATTATGAATCGACATCTTGCGGAAGCAGGAGTCAACCTCTTGAATCAATCAGAAGCCGTTGGGGCCATGCGAGAGTTTGTTGCGCGTCGGATCCGCAAAACGTATCCAGTGGGGGCGTTTCTTGGAGCCGGGTTTGAGCGGGCTCGGATTACTTTTCTTAGTACCGTCTTGATAACCTGGGGGTTTCATCCACGATTGCAAGTCGTCGAACCCGCGGTAATCGAAGCATTCTTGCGGCACCGTATGCGGTTTTTTGAGCTGGATTTTCCACACGATCCGCTATTTGATTCACCGCCTGGCGACTGGCCAGCCATTGAATGAGCGTACATTGGTTGCGCTTGCGAGCCGATCCGGAAACCCTGCTCGACGGTAAACGACGAGTACTTTCCGCAGCCCGTCCCGGAACTCCTGCTTGAAATCTTTCGACTCAGTGCATTGCTGGTCGAACTGATGTCGCAGATTCTCCGAGTTCAGCGGGATATCAGCTGGCGTGTCGTTCCTGCAGAGTCGATCGCTCGCCTCTATGAATTTAGGCAAATGCCTATTGGAGGCTTGAAAACCTTCCTTCCGACGCGAACGAGACTGATCCGTAAGCGAGGCAACGTTCACCGCTGTTTTGCTTGCCGTTCTGGTCCGGGAAGGATTGCAGGTGTCCAATCCACCGCCCTAAAACTCTGGTCGTCCGACGCAAATTTGGGCCGCAGCATAAACAGATACCTCTCATTATCCCGACTCGCCTGCCATTCGAGAACTAACTCCCTAACCTGACCGCTTATGAGTGCAGCCACCTCCACGTTTCCGGTAGGCAGACCGTCGGCTGAAGCGATTAAGTCCTCGATACTTCCTGAAATCAGATAATTGGATAATTTCCGTCCGATACCGTGGGACCACCGCCAATATCCGTCTTCAATTTCAAAACACGAAATCCCGAACAACTCCGCAAAACGGATCGCAGTCGACGAAAGCGACACCTGAAATCGTCGCGACATTTTCCGTGCCACGGACATCGAGGGGAACGGACCAGCCTCGTCGCGGAAAACTCTTTTTGGCATTAATATTTCGGTGGCTATCATGTCGCAAAGGCGTTCCAGTTCGTGGCCGCGACGTGGCCAATCATCTCCCGTTCCCGCGAAGATGACATGTGCCAATTCGTGGGCGATCGTAAAGCGTTTTCGAAAATGTGACTGCGTCGGAGAATATCGGATTCTGAATCGACCGTCGCCGATTTCGGTCAGAATTCCGGAGCCTGCGACTGCCGCGTCTTCCTGGGCGTCCATCACGTTAAGTCGACCCATAACTGCTTCGAGATCGGTAGGCGGACATTGCACTCCGTCGAGCAAGTGCCCGACCACCCGATCGATCGCCTGATCGACATCAATCGCATTATCTGCGAATGCGAGCAGGATTCGCGATGCACGGCTTTTCCACTTCTTTGCCATTACCAGTCCCGGTGCTGAACTTCGACGTCTCGGATAGCCTGGGCCATTAATTCCTTGAACAATTCGTCGGGGATGTCTCCGCGCGCAGCAACCGCGGAAAGTTTTCCGGCTGCCGTAAGCTTCCTCTCCCACAACTCGATGAAACGAACCGACACGATCGGTGACTCCGCATCAAGTCGCCGGGCTCGCTCCTCTGGCACGCGGTCCTCAATCTTTAGCCGAGTCCATTGCGCAAGCCCAGCCATGTATTCCTCATCAAGCAACTGCCAAATGGCCTCCGCTTTGTCGATTGCATTCTTCCATTCGTCGTTGCGCAGTCGATGCAAAAGGAGGGCCTTATGAAGCCATGCTCGTGCCGCAATCTCCGAACGCTCTGCACTTTCATCGCCGGCGAGTTCGATTGCGCGATCGTAGTTCTTCAATCCATCTGGAAACTTCAATTTCTTCACGGCAATATCGCCCAGCAAAATCTGGAGATCAAGAAAATCTTTGGAATTATGATCCTTGATTAGGCCTTCCGCTTTTTTCGCCGCGCGCTCTGCATTGGTCCGGTCATCGGCTGAAAAAAAAGTGCGACCCATGAGGCTATAGCAATCACCGATTTCTGGATGCTCAGGTCCAAACTCCTCGGTGTTCTCGGCAAACAGCTTGAGTGCGTCGAACAGAAGCGCGACGCTTTCCTTCAATAAGGCCTTCCGCTTCGTTTTGTGAGCTGTTCGTTCGGCCTGGATTCGCCGAAGTCGCCCGCGACATTTTTGACAGAATGCCGAATTACGGTGCCACTGAACGTGCTGTCCGATTTCCAGGCTCTTTTGCGCAAATGATTCTGCCTCTCCAAGCCGGCCTGTACGTTGATAAACCCAGGACATTCCACAAATCAGCGCCTCGGCTTCGGCCCGTCTTGTTGTTTCAGATTTGCGTACAGATTCCTGTGCCGCTTCTACGGTCAATTCCGCTGCACGAAGGACTAACTGCTTGTCGCCGCGTGCCTTCAGAATCCCCTGTAGATCGTGAAAGAGCGGAACGCACGCATCGGGATTTACCACGACGCAACTTCTCGCGATTGCCAGCACATTATCGAGTTGTACCCTACTGAGCCTGTTTGTCTTGTTGGCCTTTATGAACTCGAGCAGCGCGTGCAAACCATTTCCCGCGACATCCGTCTCTCGTGCGTGGCGCAGTCGCTGATTAATGAGTGGGCTGATCAACCAGTCGGTCCCGGACTCGACGATATTCCCGCTCCGAATGTGGTCGTTTAGTGCTGATTTGAGATCCGCCTCTTTAATATTACACGCTCGTGCGACGACCTCCGTAGGAATTGGAGTCGCACACGTCTGGAGCAAATAGAACGTTGACGCCGCAGGCTCCCCCAATTCAGCGACAGAAACCTCGTCGAGCGGACTCACTTGAATCTGTCGCTTCGCAAATTCACGGAGCAATTCCGAGACAAAAATCGTCGCGCGACATTGTATGCCCCGTCCAAACGATTCAAACAAAAACTGGCGAGCTTCGTCCATACGGGCTGGGGTGACCAGATGGCGAAGTCGAAAGTTGATTTGCTCGGTGAGCACAGTTTCAGGAAATATCGTCACCGAAATCCGCATCAGTAGGGCGACCGCGGATGGACCGAGCGCCTCTAGCAACTGCGTGCCATGTCGAATCCGTTCACATTTTAAGCGTTTCCGGAAACGGTCGATATTGCCGTCAGATTCGATGGCCACGCGGATCAATTGTTCCAGCGATCGAAGCTTTGGGCATCCGATAGTTCCACTGAAAAGGCGCACCCGCCTATTTGCGTTTTGTTCGAGCGCGCGCCGGGCCGTTTGGACGAATTGCGTGACGTCTGAATCGGTCGGTTTGGCCTTCGCCTCAATCGAAACATTCTCCGAGCCGACGAAAATATCCAGGCGAGCGACGACGCCCTTTTCCACGTGCCGAGGCTCAATCTGAATGAATCGGCTCGACGATTCTGTGAGCATTGAAAGTGTCACTGCCCGTGAAATCAAATCCAGTGCGTAATAAATTGCAGCATCGATTTCGTACGCGAATCCGCGACCACCTCCCGGTCCCCCGGTGGCGCCTGAATCAGATCGCATTTCCTCAATGTTTTGCATGCACAAACATCCATCCGAACAACGGCTCGTAGGGACATCCATGTCAAAACACTGGGCGAATCGGCCGCCAAATTGCGGCGGCAAGTGCCGCTACCTGGATTTTATCAATCGGATGCGCATTTGTCCCGCAATTCTTCGGAGAGATTGCGAATCCAGATCGGCGAAAAATCGCGTCCAGCTCTGAGTCTCTCCTGGCGCGCGAATCCTGTTCTCTTCACCGGCGAAGAAGGATCGGGGGCCTCGATATATGGAGTGGGCCCAGTCCGCAGTCCACGAGGCGAACCAGTGCCTCCCGAACAAGCGCAGCACAAGGCGCAGCAGACGCGGGTCGATCTGGTGCGAGACGGTGCGACTCGGTGCGATGAACGACCAGTCGCCCAACAGACAGCGAAACTGCCCCAAACCCCAACGGGGTGCGTGGTTGTGCGAGATCTCCCGCGTTTTCAGGGGCAAATCAAAATTGGGGCCGCTGGGACTCGAACCCAGAACCAACAGATTATGAGTCTGCTGCTCTAACCGATTGAGCTACGGCCCCAACTTATTTCACAGGAGCACGTTACAGCATCACGGGTCGCTTCGCGATACAGAATTCGATACAGAATCGACTCATTCTAACGCCCTCTCGACGGGTTTTCGAGCACGGCTCGCTGCAAACCAGGAACAACAGACTCTGCGTGATTTAGTTCTGGTGTCACGGCTAATCACAATACAACACGACAGCACCGTCGCCGGCTCAATCACTGAAGTGGCTGCCGTTGTGTGCCGGAGGCTATACTGGGCTGGCAACGACAGCAGTGACTGCGGCTGAAGATCGCCTCCAGGCTGTATGGGTCTCAATGACCTCATTTCTCGGAACTTTCGATTCTACGTCGTCAAGCCTGCTCGACCGGGTTCGCGCACGCGATGCAGTGGCGTGGCAGCGGTTGTCCGACGTCTATGGACCTCTTGTCTACTACTGGTGCCGGACCGGCGGGCTGAGTCCTGAGGACAGCGCGGACGTCGTTCAGGAGGTGTTTCGCTCGGTGGCGACGGGCATCGACGCGTTTCGCATCGACCGGCCCGGGGACTCGTTCCGCGGCTGGCTGCGAGTGATCGCCCGCAACAAGATGCACGATTGGTTTCGGCGGCGAAAGGGGGAGGTTGTGGCTGCCGGAGGCAGTACGGCACACGATCGCCTGCAGGAAGTGCCCGACGATCTTCTCGATGCCGAGTCGTCCCCCGAGACCGAGGGGCAAGGAATCGTCCGCCGTGCGATGGAGTTGATCCGCCTCGAATTCGAGGAAGGCACCTGGCAGGCGTTCTGGCAGACGACGGTCGAAGGCCGCAGTCCCGCGGACGTGGCGACCGCGCTGGGGCTGTCGAAACTTTCGGTCTATCAGGCGAAGTCGCGCGTGCTGAAACGGGTCCGCCGCGAGCTTGAAGGACTGGGCGAGGATGAAGGCTCGAAATGAGCGCTGGCTTGTGCCGACTGACGTAACTCGCTCTGGCTCCTCAGGTTTCGCGAAGCGGAAAAATACGTGTCAGCGCGGGGCGTTCTTGTTTCCAGAGGATGACTTTCTGATCTGCACGGAACGACGTCGCCCATGAATGCCGTAAACTGTCCGTCGCGCGATGTCTTGACCGGATACCTCGCGGGACGGGTCTCCGATGTTGAATGGGATTCGATCTCAACCCACGTCAACACCTGCGCGAATTGCCGCGAGGCGCTCGAAACTCTCTCGGGCGAAGGGGATTCGCTGGTCGCGGCCATCCGCGCCCAGCCAGCGCCGGACGCGTATAGCAGCGAAGCAGCCTGTCGTGAGGCGGTTCAAAGAGTTGCCGAACTCGGCCGCGATCCCACCTTCACCGCGACGACCGCGATCCAAATACAGCCCGTCGAACCGCCGCGACGGATTCGGGATTACGAGCTTCTGCAGGAGTTGGGCCGCGGAGGAATGGGGGCGGTTTACAAAGCCCTGCACACGCAGCTCGAAAAGATCGTCGCCGTCAAGGTATTGACGAAAGAGCGGACACGGGATACAGGCGCCGTGGCGCGCTTCAAGCGTGAAATGAAGGCCGTCGGGCGGCTCGATCATCCCCAGATCGTCCGCGCGCTGGACGCCGGTGTGGACGGCCAGACCCATTTCCTCGTCATGGAATATGTGGAAGGGCTGGACCTCGGAGCGCTCGTCTCCCGCGTCGGCCCGCTGGGGATCGCCGACGCCTGCGAGCTCATCCGCCAGGCCAGCGAAGGGTTGCAGCACGCTCACGAGCACGGCCTCGTGCACCGCGACATCAAACCGAGCAACCTGATGCTCGCCTGGACGGCGAAATCACCGGCGACCGGTTCGCGTTCCGTGGACCATGCCACGTCATCCGCCTCTGTGGGCCAGGGCGCGTCGGGCGGGATGTCCCCCGCCGTCAAAATTCTCGATTTGGGATTGGCCTTGCTCAACGATCAGCAGCCCTGCGTCGGCGGCGAACTCACCGGCACCAGCCAGATCATGGGAACTGTGGACTACATGGCCCCCGAACAGGGGGAAAGCAGCCATGCCGTCGATATCCGGGCCGATATTTACGCGCTCGGTTGCACGCTCTTCAAGCTTCTCACCGGCCATGCCCCCTACAGCGCGAAGGAATACGACACGCCGCTGAAAAAAGTGCTGGCCCACATTCGGCAGCCTCTACCGGACGTGCGTGCCCGCCGCCCCGATGTTCCGGCAACGCTGGCTGCGGTCCTGCAGAAAATGCTCGCCAAGTCTCCGGCTGAGCGATTCGCCACGCCGGCGGAAGTCGCCGCCGTACTGGCCCCGTTTGCAGCCGCGGCGAACTTGCGCGCGGTCGTGGAAGGCGCGCACTGTCGCGGAGGCAGGGCTTATGCTCCTGGCGAAAACGAAGACGACATCGCGGTGGCATTGACGGGTTCGTCGAAACACGCCGAAACCGACGCGACTGTCCTGGCGACGCCCACTGGAATTTCTCGCCGTCTTCCGGCGCGCTCCGTGCCGCGTATCACATTCCGCGTTCTGCGCTGGTTGCTGATTTCCGCCGCGGCTGTGGTCATCTTATTCGGCATTGTTCTCACTGTCCGCACGCCGCAGGGAACCATCGTGCTGACGATGGACCAGCCGGAAATCGCCGGGGCCGAAGTCTCGGTCGACGATCAGAAGAAAATCACGATTTGCACGGGGAAGGATGACGAGCCGATTTCAGTCGCCGTGGACGAGAAAACTCACCTCCTCAAAGTGACGAAGGGAGGCTTTGAAACGTTCACGCGGGAGTTCACAGTTCGAAAAGTGAACAACGCGCCGATTCGTGTCCGGCTTGTTCCCCTCGATACGAACGTCGCGGCCGCCGCCAGATCGCCCGCGGCAGACAACGCCGGTTGGCACGGCTGGCCGAAAGACGCTCCATCTCCCGCCATCGCTCCCTTCACTCCCGAACAGGCGAAGCGACATCAGGAAGCCTGGGCCGGACACCTCGGCGTGCCGGTCGAGTACACGAATGCGATCGGTATGAAATTCCGGCTTATGCCACCCGGCGAATTCCTGATGGGAGATCCGGCAGAAACGATCAAAGTAAGATTGCAGAAGCTCCCCGACGAACGGCGTAGCGAATGGTGGCTTGCCAAAATCGAAGGTGATGGTCCAGAGCATCGGGTGATTCTCACCCAGCCGTGGTATCTCGGGATCCACGAGGTGACGCAACAACAGTACGGGATTGTCATGGGCCACAACCCATCGCATTTTGCCGAGACTGGACAGGACAAGGGGCTGGCTGAAAAAGTGGCCGGCCTGGATACCAGTTCTCATCCGGTGGAGAACGTCAGTTGGAACGATGTTGCCGAGTTCTGCGCCAAACTCTGCGAAAAGGAGAATTTTCCGCCGACCTATGCACGCTCAGGTGGTGAGTCCATGACCGGGTTGAAAGGAAACGGGTACCGGTTGCCGACCGAAGCGGAGTGGGAATTCTCCTGCCGCGCGGCCGGTGATCAGTGGACGGCGAACAACGGCGACGAATTCCTGGCTGCCGCCTGGGTGAATACGAATTCCGGCGGTCAGACACACGCCGTCGGAGAGCTGGCCCCCAACCCGTTCGGGCTTTTCGATCTGTACGGCAACGTCCGGGAGTGGTGCCACGACATCTGGGAAAAGACTTACTACGCACAGTTCGCCGACGCGCCGGCAATTGATCCGCGCGGCCCTGAGTCGTCGGGGGGCCAAATACACCCCATTCGCGGCGGCTGCTGGCGCATGGGGACAATCCCTGCCTCGGGCCGGGCGCCATTCAATGCCGCAGTGCACGACCCCGTCTATGGATTCCGCGTGGCCCTGTCGGTTGATGCTGTGCGGGAAGCTCTCAAGCAGGAAAGAACAACAATCTCGCAGCCGGCCGAAGGTTGGCACGGCTGGCCGAAAGACGCTCCGCCTCCGGCCATCGCCCCGTTCACCGCGGAACAGGCAGAACAACATCAGGAATCCTGGGCCAAATACCTTGGCGTTTCAGCCGAGTACACGAACTCGATCGGCATGAAATTCCGCCTGATCCCGCCGGGGGAATGTAAGGCGGGGTCTTCACAGGCGGAAATCGACGATTATGTCGCGAAGGCGACGGCTGCCTCCGAGCCGCCTTTCCGGATCCAGTTTCTCAAGGAAGAAGGGCCGCAGCGGCAAGTGCCCGTCAACCGGGCGTTTTACTTCGGGGCGCATGAAGTCACTCAGGCGGACTGGCAGAGCGCCATGGGATCGAATCCCAGCACGCACCGGGCTTCCGAAGACCTTCCCGTCGAAGGCATTTCCTGGCTGGATGCGGTGGCCTTCTGCAACCGCCTCAGCGAGCGCGAACGCCGCAGTCCCTCGTATCGGATCGACGGAGAGAAAGTCGAGTTCGTGGAGGCCGACGGATATCGGCTCCCCCTCGTTGACGAATGGGAATATGCCTGTCGCGCGGGGACATTGACTCAATACTTCTTCGGAGACGAACCGGCGACCCTGGGAGAGTACGCCTGGTTTCGCGACAACAGCGCCCGCCAGACGCATCCGGTCGGCCGCAAGCGTGCGAACGCGTTTGGATTACATGACATTTACGGAAATGTGTGCGAACTCGCGCTGCGAAACAAGGGCGCGACCATGAATCAAGGGCAGCCACAGCGTGGCATGGCCTACATCAATTCCGCGGCCTATGTGCGCTCGGCAGCCACCGTCAGCGGTGGACGCGAAGCCAGCGCACCGTGGGTCGGCCTGCGTCTGCTGTTGCCTGTATCGAGCGCCAAGTAAATTAGGCCGACGTTCACGATCCTCACGGCTTAACCGCATGTGGATCACCTCCGTGGAGGAGAGCATTTGATGGCACAGTTTCTCTTCGAAGCCGTATTCCTCGCAGTCGCAGTGGCGATTTTGTTCCCTGCGATCGTTTTCGGCGCTTATACGCTATCGCACGACCACGGGCTCGTGAAGACTTTCCCCGAGTTTCGTCAGCTCCTCATTCGGCAGTTGCGGATGAGGTGGATTTCCACAGTTGTGGTGGGGGTGCTTTACGGCGCCATCGCACTGATATTCGGGCACAGAGAAGCGAGTGGTTTCTTGCTGGTCGTCTTTGGCCTGGCTCTGTGTGTAGCAGCGGGTTTTACCGAGGTTCTCGGGTTCAAATGGAAAGATCCGAAAGGCGAGTCCGCGAATCGGATGCGCTGGAAGGCCGGAGGCTTCTCCGTTCCGTTCGGCATCTGGCTGCTGGTTGCAGGTTTTCTGGAATGGTTTCTGCCGCACCTGCGAGCGATGCAGTGAGACCGAAACAAACGTTTCTCGCGATAGTCTTCTATGTCGTCGTCGGCTTGATCGTGGCGGGCTTCGCGATTTGGGTATTCGTCAGCGATTTCGCGAGCCAGAATGAGCAGGATCGGATTAAACAGGCCGACATAGCCGCCCGCGAAAAGCTGCACGCTGAGATTTACGCGGTGCCGGCGGCGCTCAAAGGATTGAAGTTGCGTCGGCCCCGCACAGGGCCGATGCTGGAGAAACCGTCGCCTGTGGGGAAGCTCGTGGCGATCTTTGATCCGTCGGAGGGACAACAGTTCCTGGACGACTACCGGGAGATGATTCTCGGTTCTGACATCGGCTTGTCGCCGTACCACGCTTATCTGCTGCCCAACCGGCGAGCCGACACCAAGGGGGATGTCTCGGCAGTCCTCTGGCTCTGCGTGTACCACAAATACGACGACTCGACGTTTATCGTCAACCGAGCCGGCACCGTTACGGGAACGCTGGTGGAAGAACGGCTTGTGATCGACGCGGTTGTCACCGACCTTGAAGGCAACACGTGGGTCGGACCCGTCCACGAGACATTGCAATTCGGAGAAAACGACGTTTATTCACGTCAGACCCGTGAGGAGGCGCTGGCCAAGTTCGGGGCCGCGCCCAAGCGAGTGGTGCAGTTTTTGCGGGAAAAGCTCGGGATGGAGATTTGGCAAGCGACTCTGCCTGATCTCGATTTCGATCGGCACAATCTATGGGTCGATCCAAGCAAAAGTTTCAAGGAACGCCAAGCCGGCCTGGCTGACTGAGGACCGTTCTGTTGACAGACTCGTCGGCCGGCGAGTGCGCGCTACTTGTCGAATTCCTTCCAGAACTCGGCAACCGGTTTGTCGTTGATATTCTCCAGCGTCTTAATGGAACGGAGCAGTTCAGTGTCCCGTTCGGGTTTGAAGTCGCAATGGAGCTCTTTGAGGGGCATCTCCTTCAAAGGCGCCAGGTCTGACACGTTGGTGACGTTACACATCAAACTGGTTAGTGGCATCCCCTGCAGTGGC
>Ga0137463_1000313_pt1 | contig 18038 bp, 16 predicted proteins | sample EasRivERMGT800_2_FD_102333 | JGI IMG/M metagenome (GOLD analysis project Ga0137463, IMG submission 102333) | Soil microbial communities from meander-bound floodplain in the East River, Colorado, USA - East River MetaG ERMGT800_2 | ecosystem: Environmental > Terrestrial > Soil > Floodplain ...
AGGACGAGAGCTACGACATCGACGGCATCGCGGTTTCCAACTTCGTACTGCCGCTCTACTTCACCCCGGACAACGAGGCCGGCGGCCGCAACGACTTCCTCGGCACCAAGGCCAAAGGCAAGACCCTCGAATCCTTCGGCGTGAACAAGGGCGGCTACATCGGTTTTTTCGATCCGGACAAGAAAGACGACGACTACTTCTATGGGCGTCGCGGCATGGACGAGCGCTCAAAAGAACGATTCGCGATCAAGACCCAGGCGGGCTTCGGCCGCAGGGCGCTGCGGACGGGGCGAGCGAAACAATACCGATGAAGTATTTTCGACAGCCAGAATGCCCAGGCCGCAGTTGCTCGCTCCTCTGGGCAACTGGGTGCCTGAAATGACCCGCTACGCCTTCAGAGAGGTCCGACTCTAGCTCGGCCGATTCCCGCACAACCCAGGGAGCGATCATGGAGATCACGATCCGGAATTCCCCGCTCGATGTCGAACGGGGCGATACCACGTTTGTCCTCGAAGATCAGGGAACTGCCATGACAACCTTGATCCTCACCGTCGAGGGGTTCCCGCCGATCCAGCACGACGAGCCGCACAAGGGCTCCCTGACTAAGACCCTTAAGCTTGCCAAGGGAACCTATGCCTGCAATATCTTCATTGCCAGCTACCGGCACGGAGCGTTGGGGCCGACCTACAAATCAAAGGTGACGGCGAATGGAACGACGGTCGCCACCGCTGAGGGATCGATCGGCAAGGACGAAAGCGAGCGCGACGACCAAGAGTTCACGCTGGTCGTGAAATAGTCGCCGGTACCAAGCATGCGCGCTTTCAATTGCGAAGGAGGCATCATGAGGCATTTACGACATCTCGCTTGCGCGGCGCTAGGCTGGCTGCTTCTCGGGGGCACCGTCATCGCCCAAGAAGCTCCGAAAAACCTTTCCTCCTACCTGACGGACGTGAATGCCGGCACCGTCTCCGCCGGCAATCTCGTGGGGCTCTCCGAAAGCGCGATTTCACAGATCCAGACCTCCCAGGACTTCGTGGTTGCGTTGAAACCTCTTACGTCGAACCAGTCCAAAAGCGGATTCGGCCTCGCCCTCACGCCCGCGCGCACCTCGATGATGCCCGTGGTGTCCTCCTCCGACTACTACAACTCCTCGTCGTCGCGGGTGCTCGCCAACCTGACATTCAGCTACGCGGAGAACTCCGCCGACATCGCCAACGTCAGCTACCGGAAGTCCGCGTTCTCCATCGACACTTATTTCTATCTGCATGCGACAGACGATCCGGTGGTCGCCGCGTACGACGCCTTCGGCAAGTGTAAGGGCAGAAAGGCGGCGGATCTCGCCGACAGCCAGGCGCGAATCAAGCGGCGTGCCGCCGAAAGGGCGCTGGAGGCCGCGAAGAGCGAGAAGGACGAAAAGGAAAAGGAAAAGAAAGTTGAAAAAGCCCAGAACGATCTCGACGGCGCCGAGGCCGTAATAAGGCAGGCGAAGATCGACGCCGAAGCGGCGCACAAGAAATGCGTGGACGACGCGCTCAGGGTCACCAAGTGGAACGCTTCGCGACTCTCGGCAAGCTTCGGCGCCGGTTGGATCAAGCCCGACGACAACTCCAGCTCGAGACAGTCGCTGGGACGAACCACTACGCTCGGCGGTATCCTCGAGACGGGCGAGCAAGGCGCCGCGTACCTCTCGCTGCGCCATACGTCGCAGGAGGTCGACCTGACCACGCTCGGCGCAACACCTCAGTACAAGAGCTCAACGCTCGGCGCGGCACGCTATACCTACGGCAGCAAGGACGACAACGGCAAATGGAAGGCCCTAATCGAAGGGAGCACCGCGAAAAAGTCGGACGCGACGATGACCAACCGGGTCTTCAAGTACGCGGTTGGCATCGACGCCAAGGTGAGCAAGGGCATGTGGCTCGAGTTCCGGCTCGGAAAGAACCGGACGCTGGACGGGACCTCGGACCAGACTACGTCGCTGCTGACCCTCAACCTGGCGCCGTCGTCCACCCTGTTCGCGGAGTAGGCGCGGCCAAGGATCAGAATTTCGCCTCGTCCTGCGGGCGTTCCTGCCCGCCTGCAGAATCGTCCGATCAGACCGACGGCTTGCGCACCGTGATACCGCAAGCGACTAAGGCGTCGTATCGACGGTTGCCGTCCCGGTGCCTGAGGTCTTGTCCGACCCAACGCCGTGCTCCGTATTGACGGTCTGCAAAGCACTAGCATTCGCGGGCGCGCTACAGGCCGGCCAGCCCGGGATCAGCCGAACTGGACGCCCTTGGCCGTCGTGATCTCCTCCGCATCGATGAGCACGAAAGCGATCCGGCAGTTTTCCTTCCCGCGGTTCACCCAGGCGTGGTTCGTGCCCCGCTGCACCAGCACGTCGCCCGCTTTAAGGTGGACCTCGGAATCGTCGAGCAGCATGTCGATTTCTCCCGAGACGACCACCGCGTAGTCGATGCTCTTCGTGCGGTGCATGGTCGCGTGGCGCGCGCCGCCCTGCCCTTCCCCGATTCCCATTTCGCGGAGCATCGCCGCGTTGTCCACGGCGCCGAAATCGGCGGCGGGAGGAAAATCGACGATGCGGAAGACCGAGCCCCGGGGCGGCGGCGCGACGCCGATTTCGCGGTCGGCTCGGTCTATGCTGCCGGACAGCTCGGCGGGCGACTCCTCCGTCACCCACAGTAGCGTCGAGACGAGGCCGGTCGCCTTTCTGAGCTTGACGTTCGGCGCGGCGCCGTCGATCAGGACGACCGCCTTTCCCTTTGCGTCGTGGCCGGTCACCACGCGCCGTGTCGGCCGCGGCATGCGTTGCGTTGAATGCGACTGGCTGACCGCGGCGCTTCAGGCGGCGAGCGGCCGGAAGCGGAATTTCCGCTCGGCCTGCGATATCGCGGCGGCGTTTCGCGCCGAAATGCCCCAGTGATCGTTCCGGTTGGGAGGCCATTTCCAGTCTTCGGGTTTTCCGGTCCTGTACGAGCTGCCGACGCGCTGGACTTCGGCGGTGTACTCCACCGCGGCGCCGAACGGCGCGACGAAATACGCGAAGACGTTGTTGCCGGGCCCGTGACGTCCGGGACCCCAGAAGGTCGCTATCCCCGCGTCCTTCAGTCTTCCGATGCCGCGCATGACCGCATCGATGTCGGTCATTTCGAACGCGATGTGATTGAGCAGGGAATCGTCCGATTGCGCGTAGGCGACGGCGTGGTGGACGCGGTCGCAGCGCACGAAATTCATGAACCCGGTGCGATCGGAAAGCCGGAACCCCAGCACCTCCACCGCGAAGCGCGTGCAGGCTTCGCGGTCCCGCGCGTTGAGGACGACGTGCGTCACCTGCAGGGGCCTGTCCCGGTCCGGGCGCAGCTTTTTCACGCGTTTTCTTTCGGTGACGAACCGGAACACGTGCCCCTCGGGTCCTTCGACGAGATATCCGGATCCGACGCCGGGTTCGTCGAAATCGCGCAGCGGACCGAGCAGCGCCCGCGCCGCCGCGGCGCGCTTGCGGATTCTCGCGAGCTCGGGTTTCGAGCCGGAGAAAGTGATCGCGGCCACGGCGGGCTCGCTTGCCTGCGCAACCGAGACCACGTACGGGATATCTTCAGTGCCCCGAAGATAGGAGATCTCGTTTCGCTCACCGGCCTCCAGCAGGCCCCAGGTGTCCCGGAAAAACCGGACCGCCGATTCGCGATCGGGCACTTCAAGTTCGATGCTGCGCAGCTTCATGTTTTCGCCTCGGACCCGTGCGCGGTGCTCGAATCGACCGCAGTGCAGGGGCAATTGTATTACTCCGCAGGCGGGACCGCTGCGAGCGGTTTTCGGCCGCTTCGGGCGCGCGCCGACCGTTCGCGTATCCGACACTCTTCACAGGGAACGTTTCGCTTCGTGAAACATTTGCCCGGCCACCAAATCCGGATACAATCCTAGGAGAGGGAGGGAAATGAAAAAGAGTCGGAGCCTCGGGCCTGCCGAGGTCGACCACCGGAAATCGCTGTCGCTGCTCCGTGCGACACTCGAGTCCACGGCCGACGGCGTTCTGGTCGTCGACAACCTCGGCAAAATCACCACCTACAACCAGCAGTTCGCGGAGATGTGGCGCCTCCCGCCGCAGGTCCTGTCCTCCGGGAACGACGAGGACGCACTCGAGTTTGTCCTCGATCAGCTGAAAGACCCCGACCAGTTCCGCAAGCAAGTACGGGAGCTCTACTCGCATCCCGGCCAGGAGAGTTTCGACACGATCGAGTTCAAGGACGACCGCATCTTCGAGCGCTATTCCAGGCCTCAGCTCGTCGAGGGCCAGACCATCGGCAGGGTGTGGAGCTTCCGCGACGTGACCGAGCACCGGCGCGCCGAAGAGCAGCTGCGTGAGAGCGAAGAGCGCTTCCGCCTCATCGCCGAGAACGTCGGCGATCTCGTTGCCTTGGTCGACACCGAAGGCCGGCGGATCTACAACAGCCCGTCCTGGCGGAGCGTTTTCACCGACGACAGGATTCAGCCGGGAACGGACTCCTTCAAGGAGATCCACCCCGACGATCACGAGCGCGTCAAGGCGACCTTCCGCGAGACAGTCGAAACGGGCTTAGGCCGACGGATCGAATTCCGCTTTCTGCTACCCGACGGCAGCCTCCGCCATATCGAATCGGAAGGCCGCGTCATCCGGGATGCCGCAGGCAAGGTCGCGAAGGTGGTCCTGGTCTCGCGCGACATTTCCGAGCGCAAGCGCGCCGAGCAGCGCGAGAGGATGGAGCACGCCGTGACGCGCGTGCTCGCCGAGTCGGAAACGCTCGCCGAGGCGATCCCGAAAATCGTCCAGACCATCTGCGAGACCCTCAACTGGGACTGCGGGGCGCGCTGGAGCATGGACGAGCGGAAAAAGGCCATCAGCTGCGTCGAGACCTGGAGCATCCCCGTCAAGGCATTCACCGATTTCATCGCCGAGGTGCGCCGGCTCACGTTTCAGCCGACCCATCGAGGCCTGGTGAGGCAGGTGTGGATGAGCGGCACGCCGCACTGGATACCGGACGTGAGCCGCGACGAAGGTTTCCAGCGGGCGCAGCTCGCCGCCAAGGCGGGCCTGCACGGCGCGTTCGCCTTTCCTGTCCTTGCGGGCAACGTCACCCTCGCCGTACTGGAATTCTTCAGCCGCGAGATCCGCAATCCCGATCCCTCGCTGCTGCAGATGGTGCGGGTGATCGGCAGCCAGATCGGCCAGTTCATGGCGCGCAAGCAGGCCGAGGAGAACCTGCTCTACGTCGCAACGCACGACACCCTGACGGGATTGCCCAACCGCTACATGTTCAACCAGCGCTTCGCCCACGCGCTCAACAACGCGCAGCGCTACCGCAAGTCGATGGCGCTCTTGTTCCTCGATCTCGATCGCTTCAAGTTCATCAACGATACGCTCGGCCACCCTTTCGGCGACCGGCTGCTCCAGGAGGCCGCGGGGCGCCTCAGAATGTGCCTGAGGGAGAGCGACACCATCGCCCGCTTCGGCGGCGACGAATTCGTCGCGCTCATCGAGGACTTCGCCGCGCCCGGCGACGTCGTCAGCGTGGCCCAGAAAATCCTCCATGCCCTGCGCTGGCCGTTTCTGCTCGAAGGCGAGACCTGCCACCTGACCGCGAGCATCGGAATCAGCCTGTACCCGAACGACGGTGCGGACTTCGAGAGCCTGTTGAAGAACGCCGACATCGCCACCTACCGCGCCAAGGAACAGGGCAAAAACAACTATCTGTTCTATTCAGGGGAAATGAACGTTCACCTGTCCGACAGGATCGCCAGAGAGACCCGGCTGCAGGGCGCTCTGGAGCGAAATGAATTCATCCTCCACTACCAACCCAAGGTCGAGATCCATACCGGCCGGATCACGGGGATGGAGGCGCTGATCCGCTGGCAGCATCCCGAGCTCGGATTGCTTCCTCCCCTGGAGTTCATCGAGCACACCGAAACTTCCGGTCTGATCGTTCCGATCGGAGCCTGGGTGCTAAGAATCGCGTGCGCCCAAAACCAGACCCTTCAGGGCCGCGCTCCGACCCCGCTCACCGTATCGGTGAACCTGTCGGCGCGCCAGTTCGAGGACAAGCATCTGCTGCGCGAGATCGAGCGGGCCCTGAGCGAAAGCGCGCTCAAACCGAATTGCCTCGAGCTCGAAATCACCGAGAGCATGTTCATGCGGGACACCCAGAGCTCGAAGAAGATACTCGGCGGAATCAAGTCGATGGGCATCCGTCTCGCGATCGACGACTTCGGCACGGGTTACTCGAACCTCACGTCCATCAAGCGGTTCCCGTTCGACTGCATCAAGATCGACCGCTCGTTCATCAAGGATATTCCGCAGGATCCGGAGGACGTCGCGATCACGCAGGCGATCATCGCGATGGCGCACAGCCTCCGGCTGAAGGTGATCGCGGAAGGGGTGGAGACCCAGGAGCAGCTCGATTTTCTGACCGAGCACGGATGCCACGAGTTCCAGGGATACTTTTTCCGCAAGCCGCAGCCTGCCGAGGACTTCTCCAAGCTGCTGCGCGACAACGCCGGAGCGATGGCGGCCGCCGGCGAAAGCACGCCCCGGACGCCTACTCCGGCCTGATTCCGGCCGTCGTGAGGATCTTTCCGTACTTCGCGTAATCGCGCTTCAGGATCGCCTCGAACACTTCGGGCATCCCTCCCGTGATGTCGAGGCCGCCGTCGGCGAATCGCCGGCGGATATCGGGCTCATCCAGTACGGCCTGGATTTCCCGGTTCAGCCGCAGCACGATCTCCCTCGGGGTCGCGGCCGGCACCATCACGCCGTGCCAGGTGACGAGCTCGAAATCCGGTATCGTCTCGGCGAGCACCGGAAGCTCGCCGAAGGGACCGCTGCCACGCTTGGGGTTGGTCGAAGCGATCGCGCGCACGCGACCCGATTTCACCTGCCCCTGCGCGATATTCACCAGATCGAAGAGCAAATTGACCTCCCCGCCCATCAAGGCATTCAGCGCCGGAGCGTTGCCCTTGTACTGCACCATGATCATCTCGGTGTTGGCATGGATGCGCAGCATCTCGCAGCCGACCTGGGGCAGCGCGCCGGAAGCGGCACAGCTGACGCTGCCGGGCTTCGCGCGCGCCCTCGCGATGACTTCCGCCACCGTGTTCGCTGGAAACGCGGGGTGGGTCAGCAACACCATCGACGCGCTGTCCAGATGGATGACCGGAGCGAGCTCCTTGAACGGGTCGATGCTCGCTTTCAGAAAAAACGGATTGGTAATGATCGCCGGAACGACGAACAACACGGTGGTGCCGTCCGGCGCAGCCTTTGCCGCCGCTTCGTGGCCGACGTTGCCTCCGGCCCCTGCACGATTCTCGACGATCCCGGGTTGAGCCACGCGCTCCGCAAGCTTGGCCGACAACAGGCGCGTCACGACGTCCGCGGGTCCGCCGGGCGGAAACGGCACGATCCAGCGGATCGCTTTCGACGGCCACGCGGTCTGCGCCTGCGCGAGCGTCCCCGCGAACGTCGTCGCGGCGACGAAGACGACCGTCAGATGTCTTGCGTTCATACTCCCACTCACCGCGAGGGTGGAGGCGGCGGAGGAGGCGGCGGAGGAACGTAGCTGGGACCGGCCGGGGAAGAGGAAGTAAGGCGGCCGGACACGGGAACCTTGTGGCCCTTTGCGTACATGCACTGGATGTAGGCGTAGTCGTAGCGCCGCTGGAGTCCGTACGCGGAAGTTTCTCCGGCGCCTGCCCCGGCCGCCGAACCGATGAGAAGTCCACCGCCGGCCCCCGCTGCCGCGCCGCTTCGCCCGCCGAGCGCGGCGCCTGCGGCCGCGCCCACTACGGTGCCCACTGCCGCGCTCTTCGCGACGCTGTCGGCGGCCGCATCCGAAGGCGAAGTGCCCCCGATCTGCACGTCGGCGAATTGGCGGCACTCGACGTCGTCGTAGCGGAACTGGTCGAAGCTCTTCCCTGAGCCCGGCAGCACCATCACGCTGGGGCCTTTAGGCATGCTGACGCACGCGCCGAGCAGCAGCGATGCCGCCAGAATCGTCGAAACTCGCAGGAGATTCATGGCTCGGTCAGCCGCCGGGCGCCGGCTGCGGCGTCACGCGCTGCCAGCCTCCGGGACATTCCTTGACGTACGGATAGTAGGTCTTCGATTCGGCGCAGTAGTACCAATACGACGATTGCTGCGACGGCGCCGCCTGCGCACCGCTCTGCTCAACATAGGTCGGCGGCGCGGCCGGCACCGCGGGCGGGTAGTAGTACGCGGGTGGATAGTTGTAATAGGGAGGGTAGTACCAGGGAAAGAACGGAGCGCCGATGACCACGCCAAAGCGCACGTGCCCGCCGTGATGCCAGGCCAGCGCCGGCGCACTGGCAGTCGTACCCAGCAGAACCGCGCTCAACACCAAGGCCGCTCTGATCCGGTTCATGATCGCCCTTCCGTTTCAGCCGTCTATCTGTCGCATGCTAGCAAAGGCGCCTTCGCGCCGGAGTAACCAATTGTCACAAATTGTGACAGGCGCGAAGCAAGCTTCTGCCCTATGAACGCGCGGAGCGCAGAAGGGATTACACGCGCCGTTCAATCGATCTTGGCCCCGGAGCGCTTCACGACCTCGGCCCACTTCGCCGAGTCCCTGCGGATCACCTCCGCGAACTCCTCGGGGGTGCCCCCCGCCGGCTCGTCCCCGATCTCGCCGAACCTCGCCTTGAACACGGGCGAGACGATGGCCTTGTTGATGGAGGCGTTGAGCTTGTCGACGATGGGCCTGGGCATGCCCGCAGGTCCGATCACGCCGCTCCAGGTACTCGCGTCGTAGCCCGGGACTCCCGCCTCCGCGATCGTCGGCAGGTTCGGAAAGCCCGGTGAGCGCCGCGGGCCGCTCACGGCGAGCGCCTTGACCTTGCCCGAGCGCGCGTGAGGGGAGATCGAGTTGAGGCTTTCGAACATCAGCTGCACGTGGCCCGCGATCAGGTCGTTGATGGCCATCGCCCCGCCTTTGTAAGGTATGTGCACGATCTCCGTGCCGGTCATGTACTTGAAAAGCTCGCCGCCCACGTGTCCCGGCGAGCCGTTGCTCGAGGACGCGTTCATGAGCTTGCCCGGGTTCTTCCGCGCGTACTCGATCAGCTCCTGCACGGAATTCACAGGGAGCGAAGGCGACACCGCGAGCAGAAGGTGCCCTCGGGTCACGAGCGCGATCGGCTGGAAATCCCGTTCGATGTCGTAGGGAAGTTTCGCCACCATGTGGCGCGTGATCGCGAGCGCCCCCACCGGCCCCATGCCGATCGTGTAGCCGTCGGGCGCGGACTTCGCGATGATGTCCAGCCCGATCGTCAGCGCGCCGCCCGGCTTGTTCTCGACGACCACCGGCTGTCCGAGCTGGTTCGGCAGCTCGGCGGCGAGAATGCGCGCCACCGTGTCGGTCGCGCTGCCTGCCGCCTGGGGAACGACCAGGCGGACCGGACGCTCCGGATAACCCTGGGCGAGAGCGCCGCCGCCCATCCCCGCCAGGAATGCGAGCAGTCCCAGGCTGAAATACCGTTTGAACGCGCACTCATTCATCGTCGCCTCCGCGGTCCGCTCCCGCTCATTCGGGGCGGATGCCGGCGGCGCTCGCGACCTTCGCCCACTTGCCGATCTCCGACTTGATGAAAGCGGCGAATTCCTCGGGACTGCTGCCGACCGGCTCCGCGCCGTCCGCAGCCAGTCGTTGTATCACCTCGGGCGTGCGCAGGGCGCGCACGATCTCGTCGTGCAGGCGCGCGATGATCTCGCGCGAGGTTCCCGCCGGTGCGAGCACGCCGTACCACTGCGTCGAATCGTAACCCGGAAGACCGGATTCGGCGATCGTCGGAACGTCCGGCAAGGCGGCGCTTCTTTTCGCACTCGTCACGGCGAGCGCGCGCAGCTTGCCCGCCTTGATGTGCGGCAGCGCGGTGAGCAGGTTCGGTGTCATGACGGACACCTGCCCCGCGAGGAGATCCACCACCCCGGGAGCGGTTCCCTTGTAGGGAATATGAACCATGTCTATTCCCGCCATGCTCTTCAGCAGCTCGATCGACATCTGCGGCGAGGTGCCGATTCCGGCCGATGCGAAATTGAGCTGGCCCGGGCGCAGTTTGGCGTACGCGATCAATTCCGCGACCGAATGCACCGGCAGCGAAGGGTGCACCACGAGCACGTTCGGCAGCGACGCCGCCTGCGTGATCGGCGCGAAATCGCGCTGCGGATCGTAGGGCACCTTCTTGTACATGATCGGATTGATCGCGAGGGTGCTCGCGGCCATCAGGATCGTGTGTCCGTCGGCGGAGGATTTGGCGGCGAGCTCGATGCCGATCATCTGGCCGGCGCCCGGGCGATTGTCCACGACGAACTGCGCTCGGAGCGATTCGGAGAGCTTTTGCGCGAGGGCCCGGGCGATGATGTCCGTGCCGCCGCCGGCCGCCGAGGGCACGATGAAGCGCACGGGCTTCGCTGGGTATCCCGTCTGCGCCGCGGCGCCGAAGCCGACGAGGGCCAGCAGAAGAACCCAGGGAGTCTTCATTCGAAAACAGTGCACTGCGGCGACCTTTCCTCCCGCGCTTTGTGGGCGCGTCCGGGTGGGCTTGGAAAGCTCAGATGCTAATTCGCGGAACGCTTCCTCGCAAGCTCCCGAGCCCTCCGGCACGCCGGGCCTTCATGCGCCTTTGCCGCTTTTCAGTAACGACCGGCCTCGCCCGTCGGTCTGCCGCGAGCGTTCCTCCGCCTTTACGCGTTCGGTGATGTCGGTCACCACGCCCAGGCGTGCCGGCCGGCCGCCGAACGTCAGATTGAACGAAACGATCTCGACGTGGATCAGCTCGCCGTTCTTCTTCCTGTGAAGCCACAGGCGATGCTGGTAGGAGCGGCTTTGGTCCTGAAACGCCTTCATCAATTGCGACACTTCCTCGGGCGGGCGGATCTGGTCGGCGGTCATCGAGAGGAACTCCTCCCTGGAATAGCCGTAGTGCCTCACGGCCGCTTCGTTGACCGCCAGGAACGCGAGGGTCTTCGAATCCACCACCCACATCGGATGAGGATGCATCTCGAAAAGCGTGCGATAGCGCGCTTCGCTGCCTTCGAGCGCTTTCTGGGCGCGCACCTGCTCAGTGACGTCCTTGCCGATGCCTCGGTATCCGGCGAACCGGCCCTCGCGATCGAAGACCGGCTCTCCGCTCACGCTCAGATAACGCATTTCGCCGAGCGTGTTCCATCTCAGGAAAACGAAGTCGTGAAACGACTGGCGCCCCTCGAGCATCGCCTTGTGCCGTTCCCACACCCTGTCCGGAAGAGGCCCCAGATCGGGCAGGTCCCAGCGGGTTCTGCCGAGCGCGGCCTCCACGTTGAAGCGGCTCTTGTCGGCTCCCGGCATACAGACGAAACGCAGCTGCGCGTCCTGCTCCCAGTACCAGTCGGTGCTGATTTCGACCATGCGGCGGAAGCGATGCTCGCTCGCCTGCAAGGCCTCCTGGGCTTGCACGTTCGCGGTCATGTCGTGAACCAGGGTCGCGCAGCACTGCGGCGAGCCCGAACGGTCCCGGATGACCGTGACCACGATCTGGACCCGGATCACCTCCCCGTCTTTGCGGAGGTAGCGCTTGTCGTGAGTGTGATTTGCGGTCTCGCCCGACAGGAGCCGCTGCCGGAAATTCTCGTTCGATTCGACATCGTCCGGGTGAGTGATGTCCCGGAAGGTCTTCTCGAGAAGCTCCTCTTCGAGGTAGCCGGTCATCCGGCACAGTGCCCGGTTGACCCTCAGGAAGCGCCCGCCGAGCGTGGTCACGGCGATTCCGGTCGCCTCTTGGTCGAAGAGCGCGCCGAAGAGCCCTTCATCGCTGAACTGAGCCTGCATATGTTGGTCGGGTGACATGCGTGACGCAGGACCGTCGCCGTGCGACGGAATCCCTTCGGAAACCGAATCAAAGTCATAGAGGAGCAAGATAAGTGCCAGGAAGATATGGTTTTTCGGACGTGGAAGGGGCGCATTGCACCGGGTCGGGCCGGGTCTTCCGGGCTCCGGGTCCACCGGGCTCGGGGCGGGTCTTCCTTCACTGCAGCTGGATTTTTCTCGCCTCGACGACCCGCTTCCATTTCTCGATTTCGGCCTCGACGTGGCGCCGCATCTCGTCCGGGCTGCTTGCGCTCGGCGTGCCGCCCCACTCGGCGAACCGTTGCGCGATCTCGGGCAGCGCGACCACGCGACGCACTTCTCGGTTGGCCCGCTCGACGATCGCCTCCGGCAACCCCGGCGGACCGGCGATGCCGAGAAAGGAGCTCGCTTCGTAGCCCGGCACGCTCTGCGCGACGGTCGGCACATTCGGAAGCGAAGCCGAGCGCGCAAGCGAGCTGACCGCGAGCGGCCTGAACTTGCCGGCCTGGATATGCGGGTATGAATTCGTGAGCGCGTCGATGAGCAGCTCCATGCGCCCGGAGAGCACCTCGGTCAAGGGCTCCGAGCCGCCGCGAAACGGCACATGCTGCATGCCGATTCCCGCCATGGAAACGAACATCTCGCCGGCAAGATGGTAGAGCGTTCCCATCCCCGGCGAAGGGTAGTTCACCTTTCCGGGATTGCTCTTCACGAAGGCGATGAATTCATCCAACGTCCGGAAACGCGAGTCGGAGCGCACCGAGAACACCAGCGGATAAGTCACCAGCGTCGAAATGAAGGAAAAATCCCGGACTGGATCGTAGGGAAGCTTCTTCATCATCGCCGCCTGCGTGACGAAGGCGCCGCTCACGACGAGCAGGGTATAACCGTCTGCGGCGGATTTGGCGACGTGCTCGTTGGCAATGATGGAACCCGCGCCGGTCCGGTTCTCCGGAACAACTTGTTGGCCCAAGCCCTCGCTCATCTTCTGCGCGACCATCCGGCCCACGCCGTCGACGTTGCCGCCGGTCGGAAAACCGATGAGAAGCCGTATCGGTCTTGCCGGGTAGTCCTGCGCAGCGGCCGACGCGGCGAGCAGGGCCGCGAACGTCGCACTCAGAAGACCGAAAGCGACTTTCATCGCTCTGTCAATCCGCGCGGACGTTGTTGCTGCGCACGACATTGCCCCAGCGATTGATCTCGCCTATGACGAACTTCTGGAGCGCCTCCGGGCTGCTCGATGCGAGATCCATGCCGAGGGTCTCGGTCAGCTGCTTGCGCAGGTCCGGTTGGTTGAGCACCTTGACCAGCTCGGCGTGGAACTTGTCGAGGACCGGCTTGGGAGCGCCGGCCGGCGCGAAGATGCCCCACCAGGCGAACGCCGAAAAGCCCGGAAAACCCTGCTCCGCGAGGGTCGGCACCTCGGGCATCACGTGCGAGCGCTTGTCGCCGGTGACGGCGAGCGCGCGCAGCTTGCCGCTTTTCACGTTCGCCGCGAGGGCGGCCACCGAGGCGATCCCCAGATCGATCTGGCCGCCCATCGTGTCCGTCATCATCGGCCCGCCCCCCTTGTAGGGAACGTGGGTGATCTTGAAACCGCCCGCCTGCTGCACGAGGATCATGGCGAGGTGGCCGAGGCTGCCGTTGCCCACCGAGCCGATGCTGAGCGCCTCGGGCCTCGCCTTGGCCGCCTGGATCACGTCGCCGAAGTTCTTGTAGGGCTTGGCGACGTTGGTGACGATCGCCATCGGCGCGGTGCCAACCAGCATCACCGGAGCGAGGTCGTTGACGGTGTCGTACGGAAGGTTCGGGATCAACGCCGGGTTCACCGCGTGGGTGTCGAACACGAACACGTAGGTGTAGCCGTCGGGCGCGCTCTTCGCGACGAACGCGGTGCCGATCGACCCCGAAGCGCCGGTCTTGTTCTCGATGATGAACTGCTGCCCGAGAGAGTCTGCGAGCCTCGCGCCGAGCAGGCGCGCGAGCGGATCGACCGAGCCCCCCGGGGGGAACGGAACGATGAATTTTACCGGCCTCGCCGGCCAGGCCTGCGCGAAGGCGGAAAGCGGCGCGAGCGCGCCGAGCGCGATCGCCCCTGCGGCGGCGGCGCGAACAACGAAGCGGATCATGATTTTCCCTTTCTCCCCACAGAGGCGGGCAGGTTACCACTGCGCGCCGGTATAATCCACGGTCCTCGGGACCAAATTCACGCACGCAGGGACGATGAAGATCGCAATGATGGGCTCGGGCGGGGTGGGCGGCTTCTTCGGCGGACGGCTTGCGCACGCCGGCTACGACGTGAGCTTCATCGCGCGCGGCGCGCATCTCGCCGCGATGCGCGAGCGCGGCCTCACCATCGAGAACGAGCCCCAGGGCGACATCCGCGTGCCCAAGGTGCGCGTCACCGACGATCCCGCGACGCTGGGACCGGTCGATCTGGTCGTCTTGTCCGTGAAGCTGTGGGACACGGAGAGCGCCGCGCGGCAGATCCGGCCGCTCGTCGGACCGAAGACGGGCGTGCTCTCCCTGCAGAACGGCGTGATCAAGGACGACATCCTGCGCCGCGAGCTGGGCGACTCGCCGGTGATGGGCGGCGTCGGCTACGTCGCCGCCACCCTCTCCCGCCCCGGAGTAATCCATCAGACGGGAACGATGCAGCGCATCGTGCTCGGCGAATACGACGGCAGGAGCTCCGAGCGCGCGCGGTTCCTTCACGAAGCGCTGCGCAAGGCGGGCGTGAACGCCGAGCTCGCCGCCGACGTGCGCCGGGCGATCTGGGAAAAATTCGTGTTTCTGGTGGCGCTGTCGGCGGCCACCACCACCATGCGCACCACCATCGGACCGATCCGCGAAAATCCGCGCGCGCGCGCCTTCCTGCTCCAGATCATGCGCGAGGCGGTGGCGGTGGGACGCGCGCACGGCGTCGCGCTTCCCGAGGACTATGCCGAGAGCCGTCTCGCTTTCGCCGACGGGCTTCCGGCCGACATGACCTCTTCCATGCACCACGATCTGGAGCGCGGCAGCCGGCTCGAGCTCGAGTGGCTCTCCGGCGGCGTGGTGCAGCTCGGCCGCGCCGCGGGCGTTCCGACTCCGGCCAACGGCGCGGTCTGCGACATCCTCGCCCTGTACGCCCCGGGCAGAAAGTCCGCGTGAGCGTGCCGCGGCTCACCGTCCGCCGGATCCGCGCGGCCGGCGTCGAAGTCCCGATGAAGCTTCCCCTGGGTACGAGCGCGGGCACGATTCGATCCGCGCCCCTGCTCCTGATCGACCTCGAGACCGAAGAAGGCGTCACCGGCCGCTCCTATCTCTTCTGCTACCTGCCGGCGGCGGCAAGCGCCATCGCAACCGTGCTCGGCGAAGTCGAGCGCATCGTGGCCGGCGAGCGCGTCGCGCCGGCCGATCTCTGGGAGAAGCTCGCGCGCCGCTTCAAGCTGATCGGCGTGCAGGGGATCGTGCGCATGGCGATGGCTGGGTTCGACGTCGCCTGCTGGGACGCGCTCGCGCTCGCCGCGGGGAAACCCCTGGTCACGCTGCTCGGCGGCGTGCCGCGCCCCATCCTCGCGTACAACAGCAACGGCTTGGGACTGATGGCGCCCGAGGCGGCCGCGGATGAGGCGGAAAGACTTCTCGAAGGCGGATTTCGCGCGGTGAAGTTGCGCCTCGGCCACCCGACGCTGCAAGCCGATCTCGCCGCGCTGCGCGCGGTGCGCAGGCGCCTCCCGGACAGCGTGAAGCTCATGGTCGATTTCAACCAGGCGCTTTCGCTTGAAGAAGCGCTCCAGCGCGGACGGGCGATCGATCGCGAAGGCATTTATTGGATCGAGGAACCCATCCGCCACGACGATTACCGCGGCTGCGCGGAGCTCGCTCGGGAGCTCGCGACGCCGGTGCAGATCGGTGAGAACTTCTCGCTGCCGCAGGCCATGGCAGAAGCGCTCGCGGCGGGTGCGTGCGACTGCGTGATGCCGGACCTCGAAAGGATCGGCGGGGTCACCGGCTGGCAGCGCGCCGCGAGCCTCGCCGCGGAGCGCGCGGTACCGATGTCCTCGCATCTTTTTCCGGAGGCGAGCGCGCACCTTCTTGCGGTCACGCCGACCTGTCATTTCCTGGAGTACGTGGACTGGGCCGACGCGATCCTCGCCGAGCCGCTTTGCATCGTCGACGGGGCGGCGGTTATCCCAGCGCGTCCCGGAACCGGAGTGGTCTGGGACGAGAAGGCCCTCGAGCGCTACCGGATGCCCTGAAGTCCCTAGCCCGCCGGCTCGGGAGTTTCCGCGCTTACACGCGGCTCGGCGCGCGAGGCGCGCCGGCGCTCGTGGTCGAAGAGATGGCGCTTGCGCACCCGGATCGACCGCGGGGTGATCTCGATCAATTCGTCGTCGTCGATGAACTCCACCGCGAGCTCCAGCGTCAGCCTGATCGGCGGAGTGAGCAGGATCGCCTCGTCCTTGCCCGCGGCTCGAATATTGGTGAGATGCTTCTCGCGGATGGGGTTCACGACCAGATCGTTGTCTCGGCTGTGTATGCCGACCACCATGCCCTCGTACACGCGCTCCCCGGGGCTCACCAGCATGCGTCCGCGTTCCTGCAGCTTCCACAACGCATAGGCGACCGCCTCGCCCTGCTCGCCGGAGATCAGCACGCCGTTGCGCCGCGAGGGAATCTCCGGTTTCGCCGGGGCGTATTCGTCGAACACGTGGCTCACGAGGCCGTTGCCTCGCGTGAGATTGAGGAATTCCGACTGGAAGCCGATCAATGCGCGCGCCGGAATCCGGTAGTCGAGCCGCACGCGCCCGCGGCCGTCGGACATCATGTCGAGCAGGTCGCCGCGCCGGGCGCCGAGCGCTTCCATCACCACGCCCTGATGCTGCTCCTCGACGTCGACGGTGAGGATTTCGAAGGGCTCGTGCTTGACGCCTGCGACTTCCTTCATCACGACCCGCGGCCGCGACACGGCCAGCTCGTAGCCTTCGCGGCGCATGTTCTCGAGCAGGATGGTGAGATGAAGCTCGCCCCGCCCCGAGACCCGGAATACGTCGGCGTCGGCAGTCTCCTCCACGCGCAAGGCGACGTTCGCCTGCAGCTCCCGCAGCAGGCGCTCGCGCAGCTGGCGGCTGGTGACGAACTTCCCTTCCTGCCCCGCGAAGGGCGAGGTGTTGACCTGAAAATTCATGGTGAGCGTGGGCTCGTCCACCTTGAGCATCGGCAGCGCTTCGGGCTGGAGCGGATCGGCGAGCGTGACGCCGATGCCGGTCTCCTCCACTCCGGTCACGAGCACGATGTCGCCCGCGACCGCCTCTTCCATCGGAATCCTTTCCAGGCCGTGAAAGCCCATGACCTGGCCGACTTTGGCCTTCACCGGCGCCTTTTCGCCGCTCAGCACCAGCACCTCCTGCGACGGCCTGAGCTTGCCGCGGCTGATGCGCCCGATGCCGATGCGCCCCACATAGCTCGAATAGTCGAGGTTGCTGATCTGCAGCTGCAGCGGTCCGTCCGGATCTCCGCGGGGCGCCGGGACGCGCTCGATGATGGTGTGGAACAGCGCCTTCATGTCGCTGCCGGCGCGGGCGAGATCGAGCGTTGCCGTTCCGAGCAGCGCCGAGGTGTAGACCACCGGAAAGTCGAGCTGGTGTTCCGATGCGCCGAGCTTGTCCATCATGTCGAAGGTGGCGTTCACCACCCAGTCGGGCCGCGCGCCGGGACGGTCGATCTTGTTCACCACCAGGATCGGATTCAGGCCGAGGGCGAGCGCCTTGCGCGTGACGAAGCGCGTCTGCGGCATCGGGCCTTCGACCGCGTCCACCAAGAGCAGCACGCCATCCACCATCGAGAGCGACCGTTCGACTTCGCCGCCGAAGTCGGCGTGGCCGGGCGTGTCGACGATGTTGATGTGCACGCCCTCGTAATCGACGGCGGTGTTCTTGGCGAGGATGGTGATGCCGCGCTCGCGCTCCAGATCGTTGGAGTCCATGACCCGCTCCGCGATGTGCTGGTGCGCGGCGAACGTGCCGGACTGGTGCAGCAGCTTGTCGACGAGGGTCGTTTTTCCGTGATCGACGTGGGCGATGATCGCGAGATTGCGGATGGAACGGGACATTCAGGCGGAATGCGGAAAAGAGTCGCGCATTGTATCAGTTTGCGCGGTGCAGCAGGCGGCGATCGCGCCGG